>Ga0066652_100000114_pt1 | contig 46397 bp, 40 predicted proteins | sample GraSoiAngelo_101_FD_71413 | JGI IMG/M metagenome (GOLD analysis project Ga0066652, IMG submission 71413) | Grasslands soil microbial communities from the Angelo Coastal Reserve, California, USA - 14_0903_02_30cm | ecosystem: Environmental > Terrestrial > Soil > Grasslands | place: USA... | reverse complement strand
ATCAGTTCGCGCGTCCGCTGTGCGGCCGCGGCCTCGAATTCCAGTCGTCGCAAGTCCGCGTCGAGCGCGAGCCTGTAGCGCTGGATCGCACTGATCACACCGATCGCGATCGACAGCAGCAGCATGCTCGCCGTTGCGACCAACGGAAAAGAAATGCGAAACGTCATGACCACCGATTCCCAGTCGGGCATCGGAATGATCGTGAAATACGACAGCAGTCCGAGGAGACCGGAGAACGCGCCGTATGCGAGGAGAACCAGCGGCTCCAGCCACCACCGCCGCTTTTCGTGCGCGAGCATTCGCTCGACGACTGCAATGCCGAGCGGCAATGCGGCGATCAGTCCCGCGCCGCCGAGGACGGACGCGACTTCGTTCTTGAGGTCGAGTCCGAAAAATCGCGCGGCCGTAATGATGACCGCCACGCGTGCCGCCATCACCAGAAGCACAATGCCGCCGGTGATCGACCACCGCTGGCGCGGCGTCAGGATCGGCGCGCTATCGCTCATTTCGTGCGTACGATAGTGCCGCTGCGTGCCGGAAAGTCCACCGTGGGTGTCGAGACGGTCCACGGGCGACACGAGCCGGATTGACGGATGGCAGAGGGCGGATGGCAGATGGCGGTGTGGGGCAGGCTTTCCAGCCTGCCTCCCGGGGGGCAGGTTGGAAAACCTGCCCCATACCGTCAGGCAGATGGCGGATGGCGGATGGCAGATGGCGAGGCAAGCTTGCAGTATTCTCCGCCATCCGCCATCCGCCATCCGCCATCCGCCATCTATTGCTTGTCCGTGCTCGACAGCACGAACATGTGGAAGCGGTCGCGATAGACGCGGCTCAGCGGCGCCGTCTGGCCGCTGTCGAGGAGCACGTTGTAGTCGCCGTGCGACAGCGGTTGCAGCTCTCGCACGCGCGACACATTGACGATGTACGAGCGATGCGTACGCACGAAACGCGTCGGATTGAGCCGCCCCTCGAGTGCGGACAAGCTGCCGCGCACGACGAACGAGCGGCCCAGGGCGCGCAGCTTCACGTAATTGCCGAGCGCTTCGATCACTTCGATGTCTTTCGTCGGCAGATGCACGAGGCGGTCGCCTTCCTTGACGAAGACGCGATCGAGATATTTTCCGCCGCCGCTTCCGTTGTCCGGCATCGTTCGCCGCGCTTCGAGGATCCGCTCGATGCGCTTCAACGCGCGGCGGCAGCGCACGGTCTCGGCGGGCTTGAGCACGTAGTCGACCGGCGCGACGTCGAACGCCTTCACGGCGTACTGCGGATGCGCGGTCACGAACACGACCAGCGGATGTCCGGCCGCTTCGAGCTCGCGCGCGAGATCGAGTCCGCTCGCGCCGGGCATCTCGATGTCGAGGAACACCGCGTCCGCGTTGCTCACCTCGATCGCCGCGCGCGCCTCGGCCACGTCACTGCACTCGGCCGCGATCTGCGCGCCGAGGTCTCCGAGCACCTGGCGCATGCGCGCACGCGCCAGCGGTTCGTCGTCGACGATGATGATGCGCATTTTGCGGAAGATCTCCAGGTCCCGGTTGGAGAATACTCATTGCCTCCCCCCGGGGTTTGCGGCGTTCGCCGATCCGTCTCGAAAAGTTCGGTGGAACGTTGCGAGACCGTTGCTCCGCGAATCCGCTACAGTACTTTCGTGCGATCCCTTCTCGTCGCCGCGATGCTGCTCGTTGCGTGGTCGGTTGCCGCGCAATCGTCCGGAATCATTCTCGCCGGCGAGGCGATCCGTCGCGATGATTACGGCGTGATTCGATTCACGGAGCGGCAGATTCGCAACACGTCGGCGGCGACGCGCGACGGATTCGTTCGCTGGGCCGCCACGTCGCGCGGGCACGAGCTTTTTCGATACTTCAGCACGCCCGAATATCGCGTGATCGTGACGGAGGATTTGAACGAGCCGGGCATCGGGCGCGCGCCGGAGCCCGGCATCCTCACGCTGCTCGCATCGGCCGATCACGCGAAACAGAAGGAGTACACGCTCATTCTCAATCCGACGCCGTGGCAGATTCCGGTTGGTTGGAAGCCGATGCCGCACGAGCCGTCGTCGACCGCGGATTTCATGGCGGCCGCGTGGGCGGGCGAGATGCTGCACATCTATTTGTATTCGCGAGGCGTGATGCTGCCGCATCATCAGCGCGACGATTTTCAGCGGTCGTGGATTGCGACAGCGAACGAGCTGGGATTCCCATCCATGACGCATGGCGAATCCAATGACGCGGACGACTTCGATGAAGACTGGCGCAGAACTTGTGGCGACCGCTGCTCTCAGCGGTCGCGCCGCTTGGCGCCGCCATAGGCGGGCTGTGACCGCTGAGGGCAGCGGTCACCACAATCCTCAGCGGTCACCACAATCCTCACTTCGTTTTCTTCTTCAACTCCGGCGGCGTGACCTGATCGATCTGTGCGAGGCATTTCCACAATGCGGGGTGCTGGAAGCAGATCGAGCCGCCGCCGCGCTTCGACTGTGACGTTTGGCGATTGATGTCCGCGATGCAGACCCAATCGGCGGCCGGTTTTCCTGTTGTTTCGATCGACTGCGCCCATTTGGCGTGGTCTTTCGTCTCCGGCCAGGCATAGGGAAATTGCAGCGGACCGAAATCGACGTCGACGACGTCGACGATGTCGTCTGTCTTGTTGCTGTCGGTCGTCGAGGGAGTCGTTCCGCGGCGCCACGACTCGACGTCGAGATTCACGCCGAGGTCGTCGCCGACTTCGTCGCTCCAGAGGTCCTGTCCCCACAAGCGGCTCTTAGCGATGCTGCGGAACTTGTTGCCCGCCTTCGACGTGAACGTGATGTCGCTCGGCGTTTTCGACAGTGTGAATTTTCCGGCAGTGAGGTCGCTCCACACGCTGCCCGCGGCTTTCGGCAGTGTGGGCCCGTACGCCTGCGGTCCCTGCTGGGACAGCATCTGTGTCGCAATCGCCTCGGCGGTCTTGACGTCCTTCAGCGTGATGCAGAGAAACGTCTGCCCATAATCGAGCTCGTCCGACGGAAAATCGAAGGAGCCGGGCGTCGCATAGCGTGGCGTCGAGTGCAGGAGCCAGATCGCGCTGTTGGCTGCCGTGTCGAACGCGAGCACGCCTTTGCAGTGGCCCTTGTCGTCGTTGTTGGTCTTGTGCAAACTCGACGGATATTCGTCGTTGTAATAAACGACGCCGACGGTGGGATGACCGCTGACGGGAAGCTGCTGCAGCGTCAGGCGCAGTGCATTGGTCGTGTCATTGAGCAGATGTTTCGAGCCGGCCAGCGCTTTGCTGTCGGAATCGAAATAGGCGTACTCGAAGCCGGTCGCCGGCTTGCCGCTCTTGTCGGCCGCTTTCGCATCCTTCGGAACTTTGTAGATGAACCACCAGTCGACCGCTTTGCCGCTGTCTCCGATTGCGCTGAGGGACATGAATTCTCCTTGCTTACATCGCCGTTAGCGCCGCCCACGTCGCGAGCGCTCCATTGAAGCTCGTGTAGAAGCCGAAGCGGGTGTAGACCGCGCTCGACCAATCTCCGCGAATCGAATTGTCGATTGTTTTGCCCTTGGCCTTGGCCGGCACGATGGGATCAGAAATATTGCGCGAGAAGCAGAAGCTCGTTTTCTTCTGCTGGGCGACGTAGCCGATCACCGCGTCGTCCATCTCCAGCACCGACCATTTCGCGGCTTCGGCCCCCGAGGCGATGTAGTAGAAGTCGGTGGTCAGGAGCGGCTGTCCGTCTTTCGGAAGGATTTTCGATTGCTTGAGATTTTTCGGATCGAGCGGCGGATTGACGAGATCGGAAAGTGTCAGCGACTTCGCGCCGGAATCCTGCTGCTGCAGCTCTTCCAGCATCGAGCTCAGTACCGGCCATGTGACGACAGTGGCCATGTCGAAGAAGAAGTGCCTTTGCACGGTGTTGAAGAGTTTCGTCGACGGGAACGCCGTTCCTTTGACGGTTTTATTGTTGAGGCCCGACGAGAGATTTTCCGAAAGCTTCAATTGAATGTGTCCGGCGTTCGTAATGACGACGTCGCCGAGGTTTTCGGATTCTTTCGCGCCGCCGGCGGTACCGATCGACCAGATCCAGGAGCAGCCCGTCTCATCGATCAACTGATTCGTAATTTGTTCGAGGCCGCTGGCGTATGGCGGGTGCGCCAGGTGCGTGTCGCATTTGAAGAGCAGCACGCGAATTGTTTTCTTCTTCGACGCCTTCATTTCGATGACGCGATAGAGACCCCACAAAGGCGCGGTCGTATTGTCGGACGTCATACTCGACGGGACATTGCGGCTGTACGTATGCCACGCATGCTCCCAGTCTCGATCGTCGGGATAACGCGTCGAGCCGCTGTTGACGAAGACGTGGTCGAACGCGTTCCACTCGGCGGACGTCCACGTGATGACGACGACGTCCGCCTTCGGCAGCGGCGCGCTCGAGCCGTCGTATTCGCCGCTGATCACCGTCGGCGCGGTGTAGCCGATGCGCGTCCAATCGATGATCGGCAACGGGAGCGGCTTGCCGGTGTTCTGCGTCCGATAGGTATCGGTAAAGCGATTCTTTTCCATGGCGCTCTCCATTGACGGCACGAAGTGAGTTGTGGCGGCGGATTGGGGACGACGAGCAATGTACCTGAAAAGTGGTGTGCGGCAAAGAAGGCAGAAACGTGCGCTGCGCGCGATGGCGGCTTCGCTGATGGCGGCTTTGCGGATGGCAGATGGCAGATGGCAGATGGCGGATGGCAGATGGCGGATGTGGCCATCGGCGTAGCCGCGCACTGGCATCCGCGCAGCCGCCTTCGACTATCCTTTGGCCATGCACGAAATTCGCGGCGCGGGTGGCACCGAGGGCGGGATCGCTACGTTCTTCATCGGATTTGCGATGGCGGTGGCGGGCGGGTGGCTGCTCACGAACCAGGTCACGGTCACGAGCGGCTACTGGCAGCTGTGGGGCTACAACGCGTTCGGGCTGTCGCTGCTGCCGTTCATCGTCGGCATCGCGTTTCTGTTTTTCGACGGCAAGTCAATCGTCGGCTGGGTGCTCACGCTGGCCGGCGCGGTGATCCTGTTCATCGGGATCCTCTCGCATCTCGACATCTACTTTCGCCCGACGAGTCTCTTCAACACGCTGCTCATGCTGGTGCTGTTGATGGGCGGCATCGGATTGATCGCACGCTCGTTGAAGGCGCGATAGCGCTACAGTTGTGCAGATGACGGAAAGCACGTCGGTCCTTGCGCGGGGCACCGTGCTCGATGGCAAGTACGAGATCGTCGGCCTGCTCGGGGTGGGCGGGATGGGGGAGGTGTACAAAGCGCGGCACATCCATCTCGACGCGTTCCGTTCGGTGAAGACGATGCGCGCGGCACTGCTCGCCGACGAAACGTATCGTCAGCGCTTCCTGCGCGAAGCGCAGCTCGCGACGCAGATCCATCATCCGAACGTCGCGGTGATGCACGACTTCTCGATCCTCCCCGACGGCACGAGCTATATGGTCGCGGAGTTCATCGACGGCACGACCGTGCGGCAGTGGCAGCTGGAGAACGGACGTCTTCCGCTCGCGCTCGCGACGGAGATCGCGATGCAAGTCCTGGCGGGACTCGATCACGTGCATCGGCGCGGTCTGCTGCATCGCGACGTCTCCGCCGACAACATCATGCTGGCGTTCGATCACGACGATCACCTGCTCGTAAAAATCATCGACCTCGGCGTCGCGAAGGACGTGAAGTCGAAGGCGGAGATCACGCAGGACGTGATCATGGGCAATCCGAAGTACATGTCGCCGGAGCAGCTCGGCGAGTTGCCGGAAGGCGAAGAGCTCGACGGCCGCACGGATCTCTACTCCCTCGGCGTCGTGCTTTTCGAAATGGTCACGGGCGTGCCGCCATTCAGCGCGCGCACGCCGAACGGCTACATCGTCAAACATCTCACGCAGCCGCCGCCGTCGTTCGACGAGGCGAATCCGGAGCTCGATTTTCCTCTCGGCCTCGAGCCGGTCGTCTTGCGCGCGCTGGAGAAGGATCGCGCGAAGCGCTATCCGAGCGCGCGCGTCTTCGCCGAGGCGCTCGCGCCGTTCGTGTCGCACATGCCGACGACGTTCTCGCGCACCGAGGGGACGCTGGCGAAGGCGAACGAGCCGACGGAGGACTTGCGGCGCGCCGAAGTCGCGTGGGCGGCGGCACTCGCGGCGGATACGTACAACGCCTTCCGCGACTACCGCACGAAGTATCCGCACGATCACGCGGACGAAGCGGAGCGCGCGATCGAGGAGCGGCTCGCGTTCGACACCGCCTCGGCGATGGACACCGAGGCGGCGTGGAGCGATTACCTCGAGCGATGGGGACACGATCGTCACGCCGTGGCGGCGAACGAACGGCTCGGGGCGGCGAAGATTCGCGAAGAGACGGCGTACAGCGTCGCGCTCGCGGCGAAGAACGCGGGGGCGTGGGCGGCGTTTCTCGAAGAGTTTCCCGACAGCTCGCTCTCCGCGCATGCGGAAGATCATCTGCGCGAGACGCAGGCCTTCGATCAGGCGCGCAAAGGCGATCGCGCGAAACTCGAAGAATTTCTGCGCGCGTATCCGGAGGGGATCCTCGCGAAGGATGCGAAGCAGCGACTGAGTGTGCTCGATGCGGGCGACGACGCGCGGATGTGGGAGGCGGCGAAAGGCGCGGGCACTTCGGAAGCGCTGCACGCGTACTTGAAGGCGAAGCCGGACGGAGCGTCGGCAGCGGAAGCGCGGCGCGCGATCGCGCGGCTCGCGATCGCGGACGGCGATTTCAACGCGGCCTTCGAGACCGGAACAGTCGCGGCGTGGGACGAATGGTTCGAGCGCTATCCCGATTCACCGCGTCACGACGAAGCGCGCCGGCATCGCCAGGAAGCGGTGGAGTTCGACATGGCGACGCAGATCGACACGAAAGTGATGTGGCGCGCGTTCCTGAAAGCATGGCCGCAGGGACGGCATCGCATCGAGGCGTCGGTGAAGCTCGCTTAAACGCATGCCCCTCATCCGGCGTTCGGCCACCTCCCCGCAAGCGGGCGAAGGGCAACAAATCACGAGCCTTCCCGTGCCCGCGCCCGCTCCCGCTCCCGCTCCCGCGCCCGGGGCGGGGGCTGATGCAGACGCTTCGCTCGCCAACCCGAGCCCGGGCTAGTCGACGCTCATGTAAGTGGCCCCTCGCCCCGCTGGCGGGGAGAGGGCGGCGCGAAGCGCCGGGTGAGGGGTCGTGGGTTGCGCTCAGTTCCCGCGCAACTTTGTCGCGAGTCCGCTGATGATCGACTGCACGTTCGCAACCGTGGTTCCGAATGTGTTCGCGAGAATCTTCTCGTCGAGGCGCAGCGGTTGACTCTTCGTCGTCTTCTTGTTGATGCGCGCGCGGCGCGTGAGATAGGAGAACAACTCTTCCTCCGCGCCGGAGAGCTCGACGGGCGGTCCGTCGGTGAAGTTGCCGACGCAGGATTCGAGCTCGCTCAGATCGTTCGAAACGTCGCGCACGACGACGTCGTCATCGTCCAGCACCGCGTTCGGCGACCAGATCAGCCACGGCGTTCCTTCGAGGAGGGCGGCCGGCATCCGCGCGGCGAGCGATTCCGGATTCATGAACGCGCGCCCGTCGACCGATGCTTTGACGACGCTGGTCCAGCTCGCGCGCAGCATCGGCGGGACGTCCACGACGACGTTCGACTCGCCGACCGCAAGATGGAGCGCGTTGACGTCGGGATGTCCCGGCACGAGACGATCGAGCGCGAACAACACGCGCGGCAGTGCGTCGGGAGACTGCGTTGCGAGCGCGCAGCCTCCGTAGATGCCGAGCATCGGATTCGCGAAGTTGTCGTCGAGCAATTCGGAGAGCAGCTCGCGCGGCATCGTCGTCCGCTTTTCCTGCAGCGCGATGCGCGCGGCGTCGGCCATGCGGAGCATCTCGCTCTCGGGATCGAAGCCGCCGCGCGACATCAGGATCGACGCCGATGCGAGCGGAGCGGGCGGCACTTCTCCCGCGGGCGACGGCTCGTGCAGCAGGAAGACCAGCGTTTGCCACCCCGGAGAGGCGACGACGATCTGCTCGAGCGGCTCGTCGCTGCGCGTGAGGCGGAAGCGGTACGCGCCGGGATCGAGCTCGATGCTGCAGCCGGCGCAGGTTGTGGCGTTCCGGTCGTCGACGACGGCGTGCTGCTCGAGGTCGACGAGCAGCGTGCCGTCGAGCTTGTGCAGCGTCACGCGCGTCGCGATGTCGTGGCTGTGCTGCGCGTCTTCGGCGAGCCACCGCGCGAACGCGAAAATGCGGCTGCCGGAGCCGACGCTGACGTGCGTCTCGTTACTGAGTTTTCGCGCCGCATCGAGATGTTTCGCCTCGGCGCCGCGCGTGCTGCTGAGAGGAACGGAGGAGCTGAACTCGAGCTCCGGCGCGTCGATCGTGCGCGGCGCGTCGCCGATCTCCTCGAGCGTCTCGTGAATCGCAAGTCCGCGGCGGTATTTGAATTTGTACAGGCCCGGCGCGAGCGCATGCGTGAAGCTGCCGACGCCGTGATGCACGAGATTGAACGCGTGATCGATGATGATCGTCTCGACGTCGCGCGGCGCGTTGACGGTGATGGTTTGCTCAGTCGAAGCTGACATCGATCGCTTCCTTCTTCTCGCCGATCACTTCGAACAATTTCGACTTCCCGTCGCTGCGCGTCACTTTGTACAAGCCTGCCATGTCGAGATGCCACTCCCACTTGTCCGGCTGCTGCACCGCCGGCGCGATGTCCGGCCTGCCGTTGGTTGACAGTGTTAACTTCTTTCCCGCATCGCCATTCTGGATGGCGATGCGCACGATGTACGCGTCGGCCGCCGCCAGCGGCACGGCTGCGCCTGGAGCCGCGGCCGGCGCGCCGAACACGAGCGGCTTCATCTTGTCGTAGGAGAATTCCGGATCGGGATGCTCTTCCTGATCGCCTCCTTCGGTGAATCTCTTGCGCACGAAGTTGAAGACGAAGCTCTCCAGCGCGTCGCCGGCGATTTGTCCGTTCGCGTCGCGCGCCGCGCCGCCGCGCAGTCCGGCCAGCAGCGCGAGCGTGAACAGGCCGCGCATCGCGCCGCCGTCGCCCCACGGTCCCTCGCGCGCCGCGCGCGACCACTGCGTTGCGAACGCGAAGAACGGTGTCGCCGGCGGATCGCCGTTCAACTGCTCGTACGGAACGTTGCGGACGGCGCTGAGCTGATAGTTCTCGCGGCAGCAGTCCATGATGAGCACGACTTCCTTGAAGAACGCGGCCTGCCGGAACCAGTTCGCGTACTTGCGTCCGGGGATGTGATAGCCGGTCATCCCGCGCGCGGCGTTGGCCATGAGCAGCGCGGCATCTTCGAGCGAAGGCGCGAAGCCGTGACCGGCGAAGTAGAGATACAGGCGATCGCCGACGACCGACTCCTCGCGTCCCTTCACGTAGAAGTCGTCGAACACCGCTTCGATGTCCGCGACCTGCGGCTTCGCCTTCAGCTGCGCCGCGACGGGGTAGTTGGAAGAAAGCAGCAGCGTGACGTTCGCCTCCGGCACGGCGCCGCCCTGCGGATCGATGAGCCACGCATGAAAGTCGCGCGCGTCGGCTTCCGGCCCGACGAGATCGCCGAGGGCGGGGTACTTGCTGATCCCGACGACGATCGCGTAATCCTTCGCGCCCATTCACGCCGCTCCTCAGAAGGGGTAGAGAGTCTTGATGAACTTCTTGTCCGTCAGCGACAGCTCGCGATTCCATCCGACGGTGAATCCGTCTTCGGTCAACGCCGCGGGAATCGGATACATCATGATCGACTTCGGATCGGCCTGGCCGGTTCCTTTGATGAGATCCGCCGAATACGCCTGAAAGATGTTGGTGTCGACGCGCGGCGGGTCCCACCCGTTCGTGCGCTTGTAGTAGTCGTACACCTTCTGCTTGTTCCAGTGGATCCCGCCGGCGGGATGCTGATGTTCGTGAATGCATCCGAGCGCATGTCCGAACTCGTGCAGCACCACGCGCTGATACTCGTCATCGGCGGTGACGGGAGTGAGCCACCCGAAATTCATCGACGGCTTCGCCTGCTCGATCTTTTTGGAGCGCTTCCCCACCTCTGACCAAGACCCGCCGGGCCGGAATGCGACCCGTACTTCCGCGTCGCCGTCTTTCACGAACACCATGTTGATGTTCGCATGGTCCATCCACTGCAGCGCAACCTTTTTGACCTTGTCCTGAACGGCCTTCTCGCCCTCCAGAAACCGCACCCGCAACTTGAATCCCGACCCCCACGTCTCGTCCTTCATGAGCGCCATCCGCTCCGCGACCCGGGTGGGCGGGGGCGCGTCGAAGACGTCGACACAACAACGGATCGGCTCCGGTTCGGTGGGCATCGCGAGGTTCTCTCGTAAAGGAGTGACGCGGAGAGAGGGTTTCCCTACCTTTGGAAAGCAGAAAGCAGAAAGCAGAAGGCAGAAGGCAGAAAGCAGAAAGCAGAAAGCAGAAAGCAGAAGGCAGAAGGCAGATGGCAGATGGCAGAAGGCAGAAAGCAGAAGGCAGATGGCAGAAGGCAGAACGCAGAACGCAGAAGGCGGAAGGCAGAAGGCGGAACGCGGAACGCAGAAAGCAGATGGCAGAAGGCAGATGGCAGATGGCAGATGGCAGAACGACGAACCCTTTCTCAGCTCTGCGTTCTGCGTTCTGCGTTCGGTCTTTACCCCCGCAATACCCACGGCCGCTGCGCGTCGACCAGCGGTTGGAACGCATCGGCGTAGTGGGACACGACGAACCGCCAGCCGGTCCAGAAGTTGGAGATGATGTCGTAGCGGAGTTGGGTGTCGGGATGGTTTGCGGCGAAGCGGTGGCCGAGTCGGATGAGGCGGTCGCGTTTGTGTCGGGTGACGGCATCGACGCCTTCGCCGGCGGTGCGGCTCTGGCGCGTCTTCACTTCCGCGATGACGAGGGTGCGGCCGCGGCGGAGGACGAGGTCGATCTCACCGTACGTGCTGCGCGCGTTCTTCGCGACGACGATGTAGCCGCGGAGGCGATAGAACCATTCCGCCCACCATTCGCCGAATTTGCCGAGGAGCTTCGTCGGAAGTTTCATGCGCATTTCGGAAGTTTCATGCGCATTAGTGTTGAAGCCGCGCGGCGGAGGTGTCAATTTCTACTTCCTGTGGAAGTGCCGCTCGATGTCGAGGTGGCGGATGTCCACGATGATCGGGCGGCCGTGGGGGCAGGCAAAGGGATTGGAGGATTGGAGGAGCTCGGCGACGACACGCGCCATTTCTTCGCCGGTGAGCGGGCGATGGACTTTGATCGCTGCCTGACAGGCAAGCGATGCGGTGATGCGCTCGCGCACGGTCTTCACGTGCGAGGATTTTTCTTCAAGCGAAGCGTCGATCAGTTTCACGAGGAAGGTCTCGACATCGTTGCGTACGAGCTCGGGCGGGAGGGCGGAGATCGCGAAGGTGTTGCCGGAGAAGCGTTCGACGTCGAAGCCGACGGCACGCAACTCTTCGATGTGGGACTCGAGCACTGCACTTTCGTTTGCGCCGGTCTCGTAGAGGATCGGAGTGAGGAGTTGTTGGGATACGGGTGCGCGCGCCTCGACGCGTGCGAGGTAGCGGTCGTACAAAACGCGCTCGTGCGCGACGTGCTGGTCAACGAGCCGCAATCCACCCGGTGTATCGAGCAGGATGTAGCTCAATCGGTATTGGCCGATGATGCGTCCCTGCAGGTCGCCTAGCTGCGGCGGCGCTTCTTCTTCCAATTCAACAGCTGCCGCCGCCCGTACGGGCGGCTGTACGACGGGCGTGCGCTGAAACAACGGCGTGAATTGCGGCGTCCAGTTGGGGGTCGCGTCGTAGCGTTCGGGAGGGAAGAGGGGTGAGTGCTGGGTGCCTGGTGCTGGGTGCTGGGGGAGAAGCGCGGCTCCTTCTTCGGCTCCGCCTATCGCCTTCTTGATCGCTTGTTCGACGGCGACGTGAATTTGCGAGGAGTCGCGGAAGCGCACTTCGGTCTTTGCGGGATGGACGTTGACGTCGACGAGCTCGGGCGGGATGTCGAGGAAGAGGACGATCGCTGGATGGCCGTCGAAGTCGAACGCATCGGCCGCGCGGTTGGCCGCGTGGGTGAGGACGCGGTCTTTTACGAGGCGCCCGTTCACGAAGAAGAATTGGTTGCGGCGGCTGCCGAAGCGAAGTCCGCGCGTCACGTAGCCGGTCGCGTTCGTGTCGCCGATCGTGCCGTCGATCGCGGCGAGGTGCTCGTCGGTCTCGCTGCCCAGGATTTGGATGACGCGATCGCGATCGCTCGCTGCCGGTGCGAGATCGAGAACGACGCGGCCGTTGTGCTCGAGCCGGAAGGCGCGCGACGGAAGCGGCAGCGCATACGACGAGACGACCGTCACGATGGAGCGGAACTCGGCGTCGGCGCTGCGGAGGAACTTGCGTCGCGCCGGCACATTCTCGAACAGCTCGCGCACGGAGACGGTGGTGCCGCGGTCGCGGGCGGCGGGGCGGGCGGTGCGCGCGCCGGTGAGGGGATCGCAGTCGATCTCCGTCGCTTCGCCGCGCTCGTTGTCGGAGGTTAACAGCGTAAACCGCGAGACGCTGGCGATCGACGGCAAGGCTTCACCGCGGAAGCCGAGGGTGCGGACGCGCGTGAGATCGTCGAAGTCCCGGATCTTCGAAGTCGCGTGGCGCTCGATGGCGAGCGTCGCGTCCTCCTCCGGCATGCCGCAGCCGTTGTCGCGGATCTCGATGAGTTTCTTGCCTCCGTTTTCAAGAACGATGTCGATGGCGGTTGCGCCCGCATCGATCGCGTTCTCGATCAGCTCCTTGACGACGGACGCGGGTCGCTCGACGACCTCTCCCGCCGCGATCTGGTTCACGAGATCGGAGGGGAGGATGTGGACGCGCGGCATTTGCGTGAATTTTACGGGCACCGCCGTTGCTGAGTCACAATATCGATATGACTCGACGCGTTCTCGCCGCCGTCACGATCGTCGTGATCCTCGCGCTTGCGGTCACGCTGCTGTGGCGCGTGTACGTGCATCACCTGAATGCGGAGCCGTACGGCCAGGATGAGCCCGTCGCGGTTTCCTTACCGTCGCGAGCGGCGTAAAAATTTCACGCGCTCTGCGCTAAATTCTTTTCCTGCAAAGAAGTGACAATGTGGCACGCGCGGTGCTCTATCCAGTGCCAGGAGACACTGGAATCATGAAGCGCCAAACGACCCGGACCCTTCTCATCGCGATGTTCGTCGCCGTGATCGTACCGGCGGCGCTCGCGGAAAATCCTCAAGTCACCGACCTCACTGATACGTTCCGCGGCGCGAATGCCGTGGTGAAGCATCTTCAGGTTTATCAGATCGCGGGAATCGTGATCATTCGCGGCACCGCCGACAAAGCCCAGGCCGAGATTCTCAGCGATTTCGCGAAGTCGCATGGATACGCGCGCGTGGCGAATCTCATCCAGACCCTTCAGAACAACGACGCCGAGTTGACGCGTAAGGCCGAGGTCGCGTTGAGCATCCATCGCGCGCTCGACGGCTGCCGCTTCCAGGTCCGTACGGATCAGGGCGTCGTGCACGTGGGCGGACAGGTGCAACACGAGTTGCAGAAAGACGTCGCAATGCAGGTGGTGCGCGGCATCAGCGGAGTGGAGCGCGTAGAGTTGGCGCTGGTGAAGTTCTAACTCAGCAAGTGATGGGGCGAGCAGCGGGCAGGAGCAGGGCTCCTGCCCGCGTTTTTTTTATCTCACCGTCCGAATCGAGAACCTGAATCCATTCCCCTCATCAATCCCGTCCGGCTTCCGCAGCGCTCTCGCGTAGATCACGCTGAAGTAGATGTCGTAGTCGCGGAAGGTGATCGCCGACTCCGTTCCGATTCCCGCGTCGACTACGAGACGGCTCGTTTTCACGAGCTCGTTCACTTTGAATCCCACCGTTCCGGCGCCGACGTAGCCGATGCCGTAGAGCGTGTTCCAGTAGAGCGGGCCGACGCGGTAGTCGCGATTGCGGAAGATCGGGAAGAACAATTCGTTCGTGAGGTGCACTTCGTGAGTGCCGATCGAGTCGTCGTTGGTCTTGATCGACTTCAGCGCTTCGCGTCCGCCGAGGCGGAAGAACTCGGACTGCGGGATGTCGAAAAACTCCCATTGAGGCGTGACGTCGGTTTCGTCGATCTTGCCGTCGCCGTTGCGATCGCGCGGCGCGGGCGGAGGATTGATCTCATCGCGCGCGAGGAACGAGCCGACGTGGAGACGCGAGAACACGAATGACGTCGACGTCAGATCGAAGCGCCGCAGTCCTTCTGCTTCGAACCTCGTGTACGTGTAATCGCCGCCCAACGTTCCCGCGCTTTGGGTGACCGCCGCGGCGATGCCGGTTTTCTGCGGACCGATCTCGCGGAACGCGGTCAGCACCGGCGTGATGCGTCCTCGCTGCTCGCCGACGATCGCGTTCATGCGCTCATCGAACTGCGTGCCGTATTGATAGCCGACCTTCGTATAGAGGTTGTTCTTCCGATTGTCGGGACGATTCACGTCGCCGAACGAGAGGCTGTCGTCCTGCAGGAGAAAGAACCAGCGGTTGTTGTAGTCGCGCGGAAAGCCGAGGAGGAGAAGGCCGCCGCGCACGCGCTCGAATTCGCGCGTGCTGTCAGAGGAGGTGATGTCGGGGAAATCGATCGAGTCGAAGACGCTGAGGCGGTACGTGAAGTTGCGCGCGTAGTACTTGTAGCGAAGGAACGTCGAGATGTCGCCGTTGACGAACTCGTAGTCGATCTGACTCTCGAAGAGCACGTTCTTGATCAACTTGCGGAGCCGCACGCTGGCCTGTCCCTCGGGTAAGTACAAGTTGATCGACGGCAGCGATTGATCGCGCCGCTCGTACGTGCCGCTCGCCGCATCGGAAAGCACCGTCGGCGATTGTGTTTGTGCGGGCGCGGGAGGCGGCGGCGGAGGCGCGGGTTGCGGCGGTTGTTGCTCGGGCGCCGGTTGCGGCTGCGGAGTCTCGGCGGGTGGATTCGCGGGCGGGTTCTCGGGCGGTTTTTGCGTCTGCGTTTCGTCGGCGGGCGGTGGCGGTGGAGGCGTTTGTTCAGGAGTTTGTGCGAGCGCTGCGGAAGTAAGAATTGCCGTCAGAACCGCCGCCAGGAGTGTTTTCATCTGTCCGCGCCGCTCCTTCTTGTCGCCTGCGAATTTATACCGCCCAACTCAACCTATGGTAAAACTAAGCACTTGAAGTCTTTACGGGAAAGACTGTCGATCGCTCTGGCATATGTTTTGTACGGTGCGCGAGCATTGTATTCGCGGACCAAGAGCGTGCGAGCTGTTTATGGAGGTGTGACTTGAAGCATCGGCTGCTATTCCCCCTGGTAATCCTGTTGATGGCCGTACCGCCGTTGCTGGCGCAGGATGCGACGTCCGTCAACATCACGCGCGACGATCAGCTTCGATTCTTCGCGCCAACTGTGAGCGGGCAGTTGGGATTGTTCGAGACGCTTTCCGCTGACACGCTGCGTCGCGGCGAATGGGCGTTCGGCGTTTATTACAACGACTACGACCTGCTGGCGGGTCCCGCACCGGAGCTCGCGCCGCTGTCGGCGCGCGACCCCGAGGACCTGTCCTACGATCTGTATCGGCTCAGCGCCTCGATCGGCGTCGGCCTGACGGACCGCTGGGAAGTCAGCGCGATGCTGCCCTACGACCGGCTTACCTCCAACGGCGGTGACCGCGTGGGCTACATCAACGGCAACCTCTATCGCGGCGAGTTCGAGGAAAGTGGACTCGGCAACGTCCACCTCGCGACGAAGCTGATGCTCTCGCCGCTCGACAGCCCGACGCGTTTCTCGCTCCTCGGCTTCCTCGATCTTCCGACCGGCGACAACGAGATCACCGGCGGCGGTACCGACTACGGCATCGGCGGCGCGGTGACGCACGGCGTCTTCTCCGCGGACCTCATCTACAAGCTGCGGGGCGACTACGACAACGACAACAGCACCGTCACCGGTGCCTCGCCGCTCGATCCGTCGGACGAGTTTCATCTCGACGCCGGCATCAACTGGCCGACGGGTCTCTTCGGCACGACAAACTGGATCAGCGAAATCAACACCACCTGGTACACGGGCGGCGACAGAGAGCCTGACGCGCCGGTGTTCCTGCTCAGCGGTCTGCGCCACTGGTTCGGCACCAGCGGATGGGCGCTCAGCGCGGCCGCACGCTGGAACGCCACGAAGTTCTTCAACAACAACGACGAGTGCCGCTTCACGGAGCTCGATGACTGCGGACTGTCGGGTCTCGTCGGCCTGACGTTCGCGCCGCTGCACTTCACGACGCCGACCGCGCCGCCGCCGGCACCGACTCCGGTGCCTCCGCCGGTCGAAGCGCCACCGCCTGCTCCGGTTCCGCCGCCTGCGCCTCCGGTCGTTCCTCCGGCGCAGCCGCAGGAACTGCGCACCGACGAGATTCACTTCGAGCCGGGCTCGGCGCGCCTCACGAACATCGCCAAGGCGATCCTCGACGAAGTCGCGTTGCGCATGAAGCAGGAGCCGTCGTCGACCGCACTCGTGATCGGCTACACGGATGATCGCGAGAACACCGGACCGAACGCCGATCTCGATCGTCGTCGCGCCGAGGCGGTGAGGGATTACCTCGTCACGCGGCACGGCATCGATCCGTCGCGCATCACGATCGAAGGACGCGGAACGCAGGAACCGGTCGGCGACAACACGACCGCGGAAGGCCGTCTGCGCAACCGTCGCGTCGTGATCCGCCTCATCCTGCCGTAACGTTGTCGACCATCGTCTAACCACGAGCCCCCGCGGCGAAAACCGCGGGGGCTTTTTTCTTGCTGTGCGAGAGGCTCATGCGCCGTCTTCTCTTCATCTCGATCGTGCTCACCGCCTGCGCCACCACCGCGCCCACACCACGCCCCCCGACCCCCGCCCCCCGACCGCCCGCGCCCGCGCGCTCACCGAATGCGCTCACGCCGATCGCAACCATGCCGCGCGCGATCGCCGAGCCGAAGATCCGCGTCGGCCTGTTGAGCGATCAGGCGACGGTCGTCTTTCCGCGGACGAGCGACGGCTACTACCTCGTCGCGGCGAACGGTCCGTCGATCCTGAAGCGCGGCTTCACGGCGACGGCGCCGAAGGCGAATGCGGTCGTGCGTTACGCGGTGCAGGCCAGCGCGATCTCGGACAAAGAAAGCGCGGAGCAGTTCGTCGAGAAGTTGAAAAGCGAGATGAACGTGCGCGTCGAAACGGTGTTCGATCCGGCCGGCGGCGCGTACCACATTCTCGCCGGCGACTTCGAGTCGAATGACGCGGCGCTGCCGCTGCGCACGCAGCTGACCGATCGCGGCTACGGCAAGGACATGATGATCGTGCGGCGTCCGTCCGACGAGCCTTTCGAGAAAAAAATCGAGATCGTTGACGACGAAGGAGACCGCTACACGATCGCCGGCGACGTGTTGGATATTTTTCCGGTCACCGTCGACACGATCGCGATCGACAAGAAACCGTACCGTACGTCGGCGCGGCTCTTCGTCAACACGCGCGGTCTCCTCAACGTCATCAACGAGCTGAATCTCGAGGACTATCTGTTCGGCGTCGTCCCCGCGGAAATGGGACCGACGATTTACGACGAGGTGGAAGCGTTGAAGGCGCAAGCCGTCGCCGCGCGCACCTACGCCGTCCGCAACCTCGGGCAATACGGCAGCGAGGGCTACGACATTTGCCCGGGGCCGGCGTGTCAGGCCTACAACGGATTCGGCGGCGAAGCGGACCTCTCGACGCGCGCGGTCCGCGAGACCGCAGGGCTGATCCTCACGTACAACGGACAACCGATCGATGCGCTGTACACGGCGACGTGCGGCGGTGAGACGAGCGACGTCGGCACGATGTTCCCCGGCCGCAACGAGCCGTATCTGAAACGCGCGCACTGCGTGGAACTGGAGATGCTGACGGTCGCCGGCCGCGCCGACAGCGGAATCCTGAGCGAACTGCAAGTGAACGCGCGCCTCTTCGCCGCGCTCGCGCACGTGCCGGAGACCTCCGCGGCATGGAGCGCGCGCGAGGTGTCGCAGGCGGTCGTCGCGGCGATGCAACTCGCGGGATATCGCGAGCTGCTGCAGCCGCTGCCGGCGTCGAGCCGTCGCGGCGACGTGCTCGCGTATCTCGACGTGATGATGGGACTCGCGTCGAAGGCGCGCGTCGTCACGCTGCCTGAAGATCGCAAGTACTTTTTCCCGCAGACCGCAAACCCGGAACAGCCGCAATATCTCGCGTCGGCGTTTCTCATCAAGTACGGCATCAATCCGTCGCAGTTCATCGACCGCGTCAGCCTCGCGCAGCCGATGCCGCGCGAAGAGCTCTACGCCCTCCTCGGCGCATGGGTCCGCGAGCACACGATCCTCCGCGACGCCGAAGGAAAAATCGCGCGGCTCGCCGGCCGCGCGATCTCGCTCAAGAACAAAGGCGAGACGACGCAGTACACGCTGCCGGCCGGCATCCCGATCTTCCGCAAGCTCGGCGACCGCTACCAGGAGTACGCAAGCGTGCCGGTGATGGTCGGCGACCGCGCGACGGTGATGCTCGCGCCGGACAAGACCGTCGTCGCAATGATCGTGCAGGCGAACTACGACGGCGCCGCGTTCGACCGCACGTCGAGCTTCTCCAACTGGACGCGCAGCTATCGCGCCGACGAGCTCGTGCCGTCGATCAACCGCCGCAATCCGATCACGCAGCTCGTCGACATCAAGCCGCTCGTCATTGACGCATCGAAGCGCATCGCGGAAATGGAAGTGACGGCCGAAGGGGGACGCAAGTTCGTGCTGAAAGGATTGCCGGTGCGCTGGTCGCTGCAGGTGCCGGACAACCTGTTCGTGTACGAGAAGACGAAAGATCCCGACGGCGTCGACCGCTACACGTTTTACGGAAAGGGATGGGGACACGGCGTCGGCATGTGCCAGGTCGGCGCGTACGGCATGGCCTTCCGGGGGTGGACGTTCGACCGGATTCTGAGGAACTACTACACGGGCGTGGAGATCCAGAAGATGCGGTAGGACCTTGGACTTCACCGCGCCCGGGTGGGGAGTGAAGCGACTGCGTTTGGCCCCCGCCCCGGGCGCGGGCGCGGGAGCGGGCGCGGGAAACTAAGGGGTAGATGCGGTAGGACGTTTTAGGACGTCGTAGGACTTTCTAGGACGTCGTAGGAGGTCCTAAATGTCCTATGAGTCCTAGATGTCCTACGGCTCCATTGTTCGCTCGAACCTCACGGCTCGCGCCCGAACACGACCGTCGCCAGCGCGACGGCCACGCGCCGGTCGAGCGCATCGCCTGTCAGCTCTAAAACATCGGCTTCGCCCGTTCCGTTCGTGCGGCGGATGATTTTTCCCATCTCGATGCCGGGCAGGCGGATGAACAGGTTCGTCTCGAATCGGCGGCTGAATTTTCCGTAGAGCTTGCGGAGGATCGCGCGTCCGAACGATTCGTCGATCGCCTCCGCGAGGACGCGGCCGTTGTGCGTGACGGTCCAGCGCGTGCGGCCGAGAAACGAGAAGGGGGACTTGCGGAGCTGGCCGAGGATGGTGCCGTTGGGTGCGGAGACCACGTAGGTGGCGGCGGCGCGCTGCGTGATGATGAGCGCGGGAGTGCCGTCGTCGAAGAGCGTCGTGTTCGTGCGCGGCACGAGATACCGGATGAGCAGCGCGAACGCGAGCGTCAGCGCGAGCGCGACGATCGCGCGCAGCGGTGATTTCTCGTGAATGAGAAACAGCGTGCCGGCGATGCCGGCGATGAGGACGACGCCGGTGATCAGCGTCGCGATCACGCCGATCACGCTCGCGAATGAGCGATAGCTGAGCAGGACTTTGCCGCCGTCATCGCGAATGTGCGCGGTCTCACCGCTGCGCAGGCCGGGGGTGAAGCGATAGCGCGTTTGCGAGAAGGGGCCGGCGGGCACGGGGACGGGCGGTGGAGGCGGTGGCGAGGGCGGAGGGGGAGTGGGGATGGGTTGGGCGTACGGCGTGAGCGGCTCGGTTGGTCCCTCGCCTCCTTCTTCCGCCGCCTCTTCTATTTTTTTTTTACATCCGCGGGCGCGAGCTTGTCATGCGGCAATGTTTCCACCGGCAGGCGCTCGATCGCCGACGTCGGCATGATCTCGAGATTGCTGAGGTCTTCCGTCGGCGGCGCGATCGCTTGATCGAACGGCTCCGCCGCCGCGATCGGCGATGCTTCCGACTCGGTCGGCAGCTCCTCGGAGAATCGTCCGTACGTGTTGCCCATGCGCAGCCGCGCGCCGTGCGTGAGCGGCGCGACGCGCACGCGCTTGCCGTTCACGTACGTCCCGTTCGCGCTGGCGAGATCGTGCAGCACGAAGAAGCCGCGCTCGAACACGATCTCCCCATGATGCCGCGACACTTTCGGGTCGCGGAGGATGATGTCGTTTCCGGGATCGCGTCCGACCGTGAACGGCCGGTGCGTCTGCAGACGGTAACTTTTCTCCGTCCCGTCGAGGCCGACGAAGAAGATCTTGGCCATTCGGGCGCGATTCTAACTTAGTCGCGGCCGGTTGATCTCCGACACGAGCTCATCGACCGATAACGGCTTCGTCAGCCACGAGCGAACGCGCGGCGGCATCTCCGGAGGCGCGGGCTGCCCGCTGATGACGATGATCTCGACGTCGTCGGCGCTCTGTTGCGTCTCCAGCCGCTCGATCACTTCGTGTCCGTCCATCAGCGGCATCAGCCAGTCGAGGAGGATGTAATCGGGCCGCTCCGTGGCCACGCGATCGACCGCCTCCGCGCCGTTCGAAGCGAGCTTGACCTCGAACCCGCGCTGGTTCAGCCCGATCGCATAGAGACGGCGGACGTCCGCATTGTCTTCCACCAAAAGCACTTTCGTCCGCAGGGCCATCGATCTCGCGAAAGCTGCAGGATCAGAGCCAATCGGTCCAGGCGCATAGGCTCAGAGGCTCCTGGGCTCATAGTTCTATGAGCCTCTGCGCCTGTGCGCCCATGAGCCTCTGACTCTGGTATTCTCCCGGGCCGATTCGTATGAATGTAAAAAAACGTCTCCTCGACGGTCCGCGCATGAATCGCGCGATCAAACGCATGGCCATCGAAGTCGTCGAGCGCAATCGCGGGCTCGACGATCTGATGATCGTCGGCATCCGCAGCCGCGGCGTGCCGATCGGCGAGCGGATGGCGAAAGAGATCGAGGAGATGGAAGGGACACCGGTCTCGTTCGGCATCCTCGACATCACGCTCTATCGCGACGATCTCACGCTCGTCGCGCCGCAGCCGGTCGTGAAGCCGACAAAATTGCCGGAGCCGATCGACGACAAAGTGATCGTGCTCGTTGACGATGTGCTCTACACCGGCCGCACGGTCCGCAGCGCGCTCGACGCGCTCATCGACTTCGGACGGCCGCGCCAAGTCATGCTCGCGGTCCTCATCGACCGCGGCCATCGCGAGCTTCCGATCCACGCCGACGTCATCGGCAAGACCGTCCCCACCGACGCGAACGAAGTGATCAAGGTGAAGCTCACCGAGACCGATGGCGAGGATGAAGTCCTGATCATGGAGAAATGAGGCGCATAGGCTCATGGGCGCATAGGCTCATAGGAGAACCCTGTGAGCCTCTGAGCCTGTGAGCCTCTGAGCCTGCACGCATGCGCACCGCCAGCTCAGCACTGAAATCCAAAGACCTCCTCGGCATCGAGCTTCTCACTCCCGAAGAAATCACTCTCATTCTTGATACCGCGGAAGGGTTCAAGGAAGTGAGCGAGCGGCCGGTGAAGAAAGTGCCGGCGTTGCGCGGGCAGCTCATCATCAATCTCTTCATGGAAGCGTCGACGCGCACGCGCGTGTCGTTCGAGATTGCGGAGAAGCGCCTCTCCGCCGACACGCTCAACTTCGCGGCATCGGGATCGGCGGTCGAAAAAGGGGAGACGCTGATCGACACGGCCGAGAACCTCGTGGCGATGCATCCGAACATGATCGTCATCCGCCACAAACATCCCGGCTCGCCGCGGATGCTCGCCGATCGATTCGAGAACATCTCGATCATCAACGCCGGCGACGGCGCGCACGAACATCCGACGCAGGCACTCCTCGACGCGTTCACGATTCGCGAGCGCCTCGGGCGGCTGCAGGGCGTGAACGTCTCGATCATCGGCGACATCAAGTACTCGCGCGTCGTCCGCTCGAACATTCACCTGCTGACGAAGATGAAGGCGAACGTCACGCTCGCCGCGCCGCCGACGCTGATGCCGGCGGAGATCGAGCAGATGGGCGTGCGCGTCGTGCATTCGCTCGACGAGGCGATCGAAGGCGCGGACGTCATCATGATGCTGCGCATCCAACTCGAGCGGCAGGGGAAGCTCAGCTTCCCGTCGCTGCGCGAGTACTACAACACGTTCGGTCTCACGCGCGAGCGCGTGCGCCGCGCGAAAGCAGGCGTGCTGGTGATGCATCCCGGACCGATGAATCGCGGCGTCGAGATCGCGTCCGATGTCGCGGATGATCCGAAGGTGTCGGTGATCCTCGATCAGGTGACGAATGGGGTGGCGGTGCGGATGGCGGTGCTGTATTTGTTGGGTGGGGCGCACGCGGGAGGAAGCGAATGAAGGCAGAAGGCAGAAGGCAGAAGGCAGAAGTTAGAACGGCCCGTGGCCGCGTTCACTTCTTACTTCTGCCTTCTGCCTTCTGCCTTCTGCCTTCATATTCATGAACCTCCTCATCACCAACGGCCGCGTCATCGATCCCTCTCAGGATCTCGACGCCACGCTTGATCTCCTCATCGAGGACGGCACCATCTCCCGTGTCGACAAAAGGATCAAATCTACCGTCGAGAAAATCGACGCGAAGGGTCTCGTCGTCGCGCCCGGCTTCATCGATCTGCACACGCATCTCCGCGAGCCGGGACAGGAACACAAAGAGACGATCGCCACCGGCACGCGGGCCGCGGTCGCCGGCGGCTACACAGCGGTCTGCGCGATGGCGAACACCGTTCCGCCGAACGATGAGCGTGCGGTGACGGAGATGGTGCTCGCGGAAGCAGCGCGCAACGGCTGGTGCCGGGTGTATCCGGTCGGCGCCGTGAGCAAGGGGCTGAAAGGCGAAGAGCTCGCGGAGCTCGCCGACTTGCATGCGGCCGGCTGCGTCGCGGTCAGCGATGACGGCAAGCCGGTCTACAACGCGCAGCTGATGCGCCGCGCGCTGGAATACTGCTCGATGTTGAACATGCCGGTCATCGCGCACGAGGAAGACGCGAATCTCAACGAAGGCGGCGTGATGCACGAGGGCTTTTTCTCCACGCTCCTCGGCATGCGCGGCATTCCCGCCGCCTCCGAGGAAACGCTCGTCGCGCGCGACGTGATCCTGGCGAAGCTGACGAACGCGCACGTCCACATCGCGCATCTCTCCACCGCCGGCGCGGTCGATGCCGTCCGCCGCGCGCGGCAGGACGGCGTGAAGGTCACGTGCGAAGTCACGCCGCATCACATCGCTTTGGGCGACGACGCCTTGCAGTCGTTTTCGACGAATCTGAAAATGAATCCGCCGCTGCGCGGCGAAGCGCATCGGAAGGCGATCCTCGAAGGCATCGCCGACGGCACGATCGACGCGATCGCCACCGATCACGCGCCGCATCACTTCGACGAGAAGAACGTCGAGTTCGATCTCGCGCCGTTCGGCATCATCGGGCTCGAGACCGCGTTCGCCGTCTGCAACGAGCACCTCGTGCGCGCGAAAGTCATCAAGCTGCCGCGCCTCATCGAGATGCTCTCGTGCGGTCCCGCGCGCGTGTTCAATCTTCCCGGCGGCACGCTGCGCGCCGGCGCGCTGGGCGACGTCACGCTCATCGATCCCGACGCGAAGGTCGAAGTGCCGCGCGAGTTTTATTCGAAGGCGGCGAACTCTCCCTTCATCGGACAGACGCTGCGCGGCCGGATCGTTGCAACGATCGTGGCCGGAGAGATCAAGCACGGGCAATGAGCGACGAAAAAAACAAACGCGTCGTCATCGTCGATGACTCGCCGTCGTATTGCGACCTCTGGTCGAACTTCATGCTCGAGCGCTACCCCGACGTCGCGAAGGTCGAGACCTACAGCCATCCCTACGACGCGCTGCCGAAGATCGACGACTCGATCGACCTCCTCATCGTCGATCTCGAAATGCCGGGCATGGACGGGAAAAAGTTTGTCGACTACGCGCGGCAGAAAGGCGTCTCGCCTCGCCGCATCGTCGTCACCTCGTCGCACTCAGCGGATGAATTGCACCAGCGATTTCGGATCGGAGAGACGATCGCGGTCATCAATAAGACCGAGGCGAAGCAGCAGGAAGCGTTTCTCATGATTTTGGATTCGGTCATGCGGCGGTGAGGTGCTGGGTGCTGGGTGCCGGGTGCTGCGTTAGAGGCGGAGCAACTCAGCACGCAGCACGCAGCACCCAGCACACAGCACGCAGCACTTATAATCGCCGCGAATGACCGCGGTCTCGCCGGAACAACAAGCCCCCGCGTTCTCGCTGAACGACCTGCTCGTCTACATGGCGAAGCAGGAGGCGTCGGACCTTCATCTGAAGCCGATGCGGCCGCCGCTGGTGCGCGTGCGGGGGAAGCTGATTCCGATCAAGACGGATCCGCTGAAGCCGGCCGATCTGGAGCGGATGTTGTTGCCGCTCTTGAATCGCGCGCAGAAGGAGAAGTTCGACGCGCAGCAGTCGGTCGACTTCGGGTACGGCGTTCCGGGCGTGGCGCGGTTCCGCGCGAACCTTTACCTGCAGCGTGGGACGGTCGGCGCGGTGTTCCGGCGCATTCCGATCCAGATCCAGTCGATCGACTCGCTGCAGCTGCCGATCGCGGTGCGGGAGCTGACGCGGAGTCCGGACGGGCTCGTGATCGTCACGGGGCCGACCGGCTCGGGCAAGTCAACGACTCTCGCGGCGATGATCGTCGAGCTCTCGGAGCGCGAGCCGGTGCACATCGTCACGATCGAAGACCCGATCGAGTTTCTCTTCCAGGACAAGACCGCGGCGATCTCGCAGCGCGAGGTCGGCACGGACACGCCGACGTTCAAGGAAGCGCTGCGCAACTCGATGCGCCAGGATCCGGACGTGATCATGGTCGGCGAGATGCGCGACGTCGATACGATGCAGACCGTGCTCACGGCCGCGGAGACGGGCCACCTCGTGCTCTCGACGCTGCACACGAACAACGCCGCGCAAACGCTCGACCGCATCATCGACGCCTTTCCCGTCGATCAGCACAAACAGATCCGCGCGCAACTGTCGCTCGTCCTGCGCGGCATCGTCTCGCTCAAGCTGATCAAGACCGTCGACGGCACGATGACGGCAGGCGTCGAGGTAATGAAGAACTCGCCGCGCATCGCCAAGCTGATCGAAGACGGTCTCACGAAGGACATCCTCGAAGAGATGGAATCGTCGGTCGGCCTCTATCGCATGCAGTCGATGAATCAGTCGCTCATCGCGCTGCTCGTCCATCAGAAGATCTCGTACCAGGACGCGCTCGCGCTGACCAGCGATCCGGACGATCTCTCGCTCAAAATCCGCAAGCTCTTCCCGCAGATCGAAGAGCGCGTCCGCCAGGGAGGAGACATGGCCCCGAGCTATTCCGATTTCTCGCAGATCACCGAGCTGATGGACATCAAGCGCCTCTACGAGGAGCAGGACGTGCAGTGGCGGCAGCGTCTCTTCGAAAAGGACGAGCAGATGGAAGGGATGCAGCACGATCTCGAGTACCTGCGCGGCCAGATGGCGCAGCAGCAGGGCGGCGACAAAGGAAAGGACGAAGAGATCGCGCGCCTGCGTGCCGAAGCCGAGCGCCTCCGCGCCGACGCGCAGGCCAAGATCACCCAGCTCCAGGAGCGCATCAAGGAGCTGAATCAGAAGTTGATGGCGGCGAATCCCGCGCGCACGCGATGATGGTTACGCGGTTGCACAGTCACTCGGTTACGCAGAGCCGCACAACCGAGCAACCGCGTAACCGCGCAACCGAAAGATGAGCACGAAGCCCTCCAAACAACTCGGGACCTTCGCCAATCCCAATCCTCAGCGCGACTACGAGATCGCGTTCGAGGCGCCGGAGTTCACCTGCCTCTGTCCGATGACCGGCCAGCCCGACTTCGCGACGATCCGCATTCGCTACGTGCCGGACGAAAAGTGCGTCGAGCTGAAGTCGCTCAAGTTGTATCTCTGGTCGTATCGCGATGAAGGCGCGTTTCACGAAGCGGTGACGAACCGCATCGCCGACGATCTGATTCGCGTGCTTGAACCGCGCTATTTGTTCGTTGAGGGTGACTTTTACGTGCGCGGAGGGATCAGCACGAAGGTCAAAGTGGAGCACCGGAAGAGCGGCTGAGTCTCCACTGCTCGTTGACGTATTCGACGAACGACGGCTCGGCGCCTTCGAGCCACTCCTGCAAAATGTCGCGGCTCACGTCGTCGAGCACTTCGATGATCGACAGGCTTGCCGCTTCCGCGACGCGCACCAATGGTTTGTCGAGCTCCGCGACCGCGCGTGCCGAGCGAGCAATCAGTCCGGCGAGATCGAGATCGAGCTCCATCGCGATCATGCGCGACGCCGTGAGCGTGAGTAGCACGGCCGCGTTCCAGTTCGTGCGCTCTTCCCATCGCGGCGGCGCGACGAAGTCGCGCATGCCGTGCGACGCCGCGAGCGCAGCGATGTGGCGCTCGGTGGCGAGGTGGATCGGCGCGGCGTCGGCGTGGAAGAGCATCGCGTAGCGGTCATCGTCGGCGGCGAGTTGCAGCTCGTTCGCGATGGCCTGCTTCGCCGTTGCGTCGACATCGACCGGCATCGCGGCGAAGAATGACGCGCCGTTCGCGCGCGCATTTTCCGCGAGTGTGTTCAACGCATCGAGATCGGTCGTGATCGGATAGATCACGGGAATCACGACGCCCCAGGTTGTTCCGTGCGCTTGTTCGAAGATGGCTGTCTGATCGGGCGGCCATGCTGCGATGGTGAAAGCGGCAGCGTAGCTGCCGCAGTCCAAAGAAGGCAGGGCGCCGCGCGTCGATGTCAAAAAAAGTGCATTGATTCGTTCTTCGTCGCAGAACCTCAGCACCTCCTCGCCGCGGCGGAAGACGACTTCCGGGGCCTCCGTCGCATCGATCAGCACCGGCGCATCGATACGTGCGCGTTCCAGCTCCGTGCGCACGTTTTCCGTGACCGTCACTTCGACGCGATCCGCCGCCGTGGCGCGCGACGCGAGATAGTCGATCGCGATGGAGTGGTGCGCGCCTCCGGCGCGCCTTTCGGCGGAGGCGCGCCACAGGCGCGCACCACTCCTCGAATACGGTTCAATCGACGTCGCGCACCAGAATGGCGGCTCCGGCGCGGCGGCGCGGCGGATGCGGAGCGGCGCTGCTTTGCGATAGAGGATCACTTCGGCAGGTAAGGCGCGACGAGGCTGCGCACGTACTTCGCGATCATGTCGAACTCGAGGTTCACCGCGTCGCCGACGTGCGCCGCGCCGAGGTTCGTGCGGCGCAAGGTTTCGGGAATCAGTGCGGCGCCGAAGCTCGTCGCATCGGGCTCGACGATCGTGAGCGACACGCCGTCGACGGCGATCGACCCCTTGCTCACGACCAGCTCCGCGAATTCCCGCGGATAACTCCAGCGATACACCGCGAACTCCCCTTCGCTCGTGATCGACGCCAGCGCGCCGGTCGTGTCGACGTGTCCCTGCACCATGTGGCCGCCGAGGCGGTCGCCGATCGCGAGTGCGCGCTCGACGTTCACGGTTGCGCCGCCGGCGAGCGAGTCGAGGGTGGTGCGCGCGAGCGTCTCGTCGGAGATGTCGGCGACGAGCGCGTCGCCGTCCGGCAGCACGGTGAGACACACGCCGTTGACGGCGAGACTCTCGCCGCGCGTGAACGGATCGGGATCGGTCGTGCGAATGCGCATGCGCGCGCCGCTGCCGAGTCGCTCGAAGTGCTCGATCAATCCGTGATGAAGAATGATGCCGGTGAACATGATCAGTTCGGATAGGCGGTGATCATCAGATCATTTCCGACGAACTCGACGCGGTCAAACCGGAACCGATACCCCTCCGTCAACCGGCTGACGCCCTCTCCTTGCAAAATCGCCGGCGCCTCGGCGCCTCCGACGATGAGCGGCGCAACGAACGCGATCATCTTCTGCCAGAGTCCGCCGCGGATGAACTCCGTGTGCAGCAGCGATCCTCCTTCGACGAGGACGGATCGAATCCCGCGCGTGTGCAGCTCGCGCAACACGTACACGAGATCGGCGCGCCCCTGAATCGGAACGATCTCCGCGCCTGTGTGTTGCGCGGCATTGCTCGTGAACAGAATCGTGCGGCCGCCGTCGGTGAGGAGCTGCGCGTGCGGCGGCACGTCGCCGTTGCCGTCGAGGACGACGCGCGTCCACGGGGTGATGCCGCTCGCGAGGCCGAGGCGGCGCGTGAGGCGCGGGTTGTCGGCTTTGACCGTGCCGCTGCCGACGAGAATCGCGTCGAATTCTTCCCGTAGCGCGAGACTCTTCTGCCGCGCGTCTTCGGAGGTGATCCACTGCGACTCGCGCGCGACGGTCGCCAGTTTCCCGTCGAGCGTCATCCCCGCTTTCAGCAGCACGAACGGCAGCTGCTGCGTCACCGACCAGACGAATTTTTCATTGAGCCTTCGCGCGTCCGCTTCGAGCATGCCGGTCGTCACTTCGATTCCGGCCGCGCGCAGCATTGCGATGCCGCGTCCGTCGACGAGCTCGTTCGGATCCGTCATCGCGACGACGACGCGCGCGATTCCCGCGCGAATGATCGCCTCCGCACACGGGCCGGTGCGTCCTTGATGGCTGCACGGCTCGAGGTTCGTGTACAGCGTCGCGCCGCGCGGATCGTCGCATTCGCGAAGCGCCACGATCTCCGCATGCGGCTCGCCCGCGCGCGCGTGGAAGCCTTCGGAGATCACGTTGCCGTCGCGGACGATCACCGCGCCGACCATCGGATTCGGGCTCACCGAGTAGCGGCCGCGCTCCGCCAAAAACAACGCGCGCCGCATGAACTCTTCATCGTTCATGCGGCGCGATTGTAGTAGACCGGTGTAGCGCAGGCTTTCCAGCCTGCGCCCCCGGGAGGCAGGCTGGAAAGCCTGCCCCACACGAGGGCTCAGAATGAACTGTGCGCTGTTTACGGTGCCTGCAGAATGCGGTACGTCGAGATCGCGCCCTGGCGGGTCTGCGTCGTGACGTAGAAGCGCACGCGCTGGCCGCTCTTCACTTTGTCGAGCAGGTTGCGGAACTCGTCGACGTTGTTGACGGGCTGCCCCTGCACTTCGCTGATCACGTCGCCTTCCGTCAGGTTCGCGTCGCCAGCGGGGGAAACGTTCTTCACGTTCACCACGACGACGCCGTTCACGTTCGCCGGAAGGTTGTACATCCGGCGCAGCTCGGGCGTGAGGTTCTGCACCGACATGCCGAGCTTGTTGCGCACCGGTTCGGCCGGACTCGTGCCGCTCTCGCTTTCAGTTTGCGCGACTTCCGACGGACGCTCCGCGGTGCGCGCGGTGACGTTCAGGCGCTGGCCGTTGCGAATGAGGCCGATCTTCACTTCGCTGCCCACCGGCAGGTACGAGATGTAGTCGATCAGCTCGCGGTTGTTGCGGATCGGCTTGCCGTCGACGTCCATCACGACGTCGCCGTGCTTGATGCCGGCCTTGTCGGCGGGCTTGCCTTCATCGACTTCCTGCACCAGCGCGCCGCGCGCTTCCGGCAGGCGGAAGGCCTCGCGGATGTCGTCGGTGACGTCCTGGATCTGCATGCCGAGGTAGCCGCGCGTGACCTTGCCCTGCTTGAGCTGCGGGAGCAGCGTCTTTGCCGTGTTGATCGGAGTGGCGAAGCCGATGCCCTGCGCGCCGCCGCCGCGGATTGCGGTGTTGATGCCGACGACTTCGCCGGCGATGTTCATCAGCGGTCCGCCGGAGTTGCCGAAGTTGATCGCGGCGTCGGTCTGGATGAAGTTCTCGAACGAGCGCGTCTCCTCGGAGAGCACGAGGCCCGAGCGTCCCTTCGCCGAGATGACGCCGACGGTCAGCGTGTTCTCGAACTGGAACGGATGGCCGACGGCGATCGCCCAGTCACCCTTGCGGATGCGGTCGGAGTCGCCGAGGCGGATGAACGGCATCTGCTGATCGATGTCGATCTTCAGCAGCGCCAGATCGGTGGCCGGATCGGTGCCGACGACTTTCGCCGTCACGTTGTGGCCGCCGTTGCCGTTCTCGTCGGCGCCGTAATGGACGTTGATCTTGCTCGCGCCTTCGACGACGTGATTGTTCGTGAGGATGTAGCCGTCGGGCGAGATGATGAAGCCGGAGCCGCCGCTGACCTGCTGCTGCTCGTCGTCGTCATCCGGCGTCGGCGACTGCCGGCGCGGACGGCGCGAGTCGTTGGGATCGGGGAAGAAAAATTCGAAGGGGTCGATGCCGCCGAAACGCTTTTGCTGGTCGGACATCTTGACGACTTCGGTGGAACGGATGGACACGACGGCAGGCATGACGCGCGCGGCGACGTCTGCAAACGACGGGATCGTGACGGACGCCGGGATGGCGCCGCTCTGAGTTTGCATTGCCGACGACTGCGCTTTCGACTGTCTCATCAACCCGAGGTCGGCGCTGATGAGAATGCCGAACGCCACCGACGCGATGACGATGGCGATCGTCGAGAGAATGCGCTTGGTGGACTGATTCATAAGTTTTATTCAACTCCTCCTGGGATTCATGACGAAAAGGTAAGCGCGGGAACTGAGGCTCCCATTCCCGTCGTAGGTTTCAGACGTGCAGCATGGAGAAATGTTCCGGTTGTGTGTGGTTACGAATTATCAAACGAAAAAGGGCCTCGCTACGCGCGAGGCCCGGGCCACCAAAACACCAGGAGAAGGAAACGCGGTCAGACGACCGCGCGCCTGCCGACGATGAGGCGATAGATGAACAGCAGTGCGATCGCGCCGATGATCGACCCGATCCACCCCGCTGTCTGTTCCTGCCGTCCCATCAGCGTCGAGGCGAGGAAGCCGCCGACGAACGAGCCGGCGATACCCAGAAGAATCGTGACAATCCATCCGCCCGGATCGCGTCCCGGCATGAGGAACTTTGCGATCGCGCCGACGACCAGACCAAAAAGAATCCATCCAAGAATGTTCATGCGCTTTTTCCTCCAAGATCGGTCCGGTTGCGAACAGCCCGGACGGAGTTATGGATGAGCAGGGGCCGTGCCAGAGTGCGCCAGCCCCACGCCGGGAATTGAGAATTGTGAATTGGGAATTGTGGATTGAGAGCGCCTTTGGCGGCCTCAGCTCTGCATTCACAATTCCCAATTCACAATTCTCAATTCAATGACGCGGCGCGGCAGGCGGCGGCGTTGCTTTTGTATAGTTCCTCCCCGTGCAACGAATCGGCATCCTAACCGGGGGCGGCGATTGTCCCGGACTCAACGCGGTCATCCGGGCGGCCGCGCGCACGCTCATCCGCGACTACGACATCGATGTGGTCGGCATTCAGCTCGGCTTCGAAGGGCTGCTGACGAAGTCCTGTGTGGCGCTGACGCTCGAATCGATCCGCGGCATTCTGCCGAAAGGTGGGACGCTGCTGCGCACGACGAATCGCGGCAATCCGTTCGAGTTCCCGGTCGGCGACGGACGCTGCGAGGATCGCTCGTCGACCCTCATCGACAACATTCATGAGCTCGGAATCGACGGCGTCATCGCCATCGGCGGCGATGGCACACTGAAGATCGCGCAGCGCTTGTGCGACATGGGCATCCCGATGGTCGCGGTGCCGAAGACGATCGACAACGATCTCGCCGCGACGGACTACACGTTCGGCTTTCACACCGCGGTCGCCGTAGCGACGGAGGCCGTCGATCGACTGCACACGACCGCCGCGAGCCACGACCGCGTGATGATCCTCGAGGTGATGGGACGCAACGCTGGCTGGATCGCGCTGTACGCCGGCATCGCCGGGGGCGCGGACATCATCCTGATTCCGGAGATTCCGTATCAGCCGGAGAACATCGTGAAGATGGTGCAGGGCCGCGAGCGCGAAGGCGCGAACTTCGACATCATCGTCGTTGCGGAAGGAGCGAAGCGCGTGGGCGGCCAGGAGGCGTATCTCGACAAAGCGACGCGCCGCCTCGGCGGTATCGCGTATCAAGTCGCCGCCGACATCGCCGAACAGATCGATCTCGAGATCCGCGTCACGGTCCTCGGCCACGTCCAGCGCGGCGGATCCCCGATCGCGTTCGACCGCATCCTCGCGAGCCGCTTCGGGAAAGCCGCCGCCGATCTCGTCGCCCAGAAAAAATTCGGCGAGATGGTCGCCGTGCGCGGCGACGACATCGTGTCCGTTCCGATTCGAGACGCGGTGTCGCGTCCGAAGTATGTCGACCCCGACGGGAATCTCGTCGCGACGGCGCGAAGCCTCGGCATTTCGTTCGGCGACGGGAGATAAAGCAAAAAGCAGAAAGCAGAAGGCAAAAGCAGAGGTCGAGTTGATGCGTCATCATGAGGCGCGAAGACGCCGAAGGATCTCAAACTTCGTACGTCGCCTTCTGAGATCCTTCGCCGTCTATGCGGCTCAGGATGACGGCATTTCTGCTTTCTGCTTTTTGATTTCTGATCTAATCCGAATATGGCCCTTGTTGAATATCGAGTCGAAAACGGCGTCGCGATTTTTGAACTGAACGATCCGCCGGCGAACACCTACACCTATGAGATGAATCGCGAGCTGGATGACTGCATCCTGCGCGCGCGGATGGATGACAGCGTGCACGTGATCGTGCTGCGCGGCGCGGGCGAGAAGTTTTTCTCCGCCGGCGCGAACATCAAGATGCTCAATGAGGTCACGCCGCAGTTCAAGTACTACTTCTGCATCCATGCGAATGAAACGCTGCTGCGCCTCGAACAGACGCCGAAGCTCGTCATCGCCGCGCTGAACGGCCACGCCGTCGGCGGCGGTCTCGAGATCGCGATGGCCGCCGATATCCGCATCGCGCGCAAGGGCGGCGGCAAGTGGGGCCTTCCGGAGATCAACCTCGGCGTCCTTCCGGGCACGGGCGGAACACAGCGGCTCTCGCGGCTCGTCGGCAAGACGAAGTCGATCGAGCTGATGATCGAAGGCGGACTGCACGAATTCGAATCGGCGCAGGAGCTCGGCGTCGTGAATTACGTCTGGCCCGACGACGAGGAAAAGAAATGGTGGGACCGCGTGATGGAGTACGCGCAGAGCTTCTGTCCGCCGAACAAAGCGTCGAAAGCGGTCGGGCGGATCAAGCGCGCGGTGCAGACGGGATGGGAAGTGCCGCTCGAGTCCGCGCTGGCGCTCGAGCGCGAGCTGCAGCAGCAACTGTTTCAGAGCGAGGATGCGGCGGAAGGGCTGGGGGCGTATAACCAACGGCGGAAGCCCGCGTTTACGGGCCGCTGAGAGCGGTTGCGCAGTCGCGCGGTTACGCGGTACTCAACGCCGCGCAACCGCGTGACCGCGTAACTGCGCAACCGAGGAACCATGCGATACCGAAATCTGCACGGAACACACCTTCAGCTGTCGGAGCTCGGCTTCGGCACGTGGACGGTGACGACGGGGTGGTGGGGAACGTACAGCGACGATGACGCGCAGCGGATCATTCGCGCGGCAATCGATCGCGGCATCAACTACATCGACACCGCCGACGCGTACGGCAATGGACGCGGCGAGACGGTGCTCCAGCCGATCCTGAAGGATCATCCCGATCTCATCGTCGGCACGAAGTTCGGCTACGACTTCTACAACAATCCCGAGCGTCCGCGGGGACAGCGCGAGCTGCCGCAGAACATGTCGCCGGAGTTCGTCCGCTTCGCGTGCGAGCAATCGCTGGCGCGACTCGGCGTCGATCACATCGCCATCTATCAGCCGCACAACCCGCGCGTGAACGTGCTGATGCTGGACGAGCATTGGGAAACGCTCGAGCGCCTGAAAGATGAAGGAAAGATCTCGACGTACGGTCCCTCGCTCGGGCCGGCGATCGGCTGGCGCGACGAAGGCATCTACGCGAATGCCGTCCGCCGCGCGCCGGTCACGCAGATGATCTACAACGTGCTCGAACAGGATCCGGGACGCGAGTTCATGCTCGCCGCCGAGCGCGGGCCGTCGTACGCGGGCGCGGCCGAGGCGATGAAGGGGGAGACCGGGAAGAAGGTGTGCGAGCCGACGTCGAGCTTCGACCCGTCGTTCCGCGCGTGGAAGGCGGAGATGGATCCGCAGTTCCTCATCCGCGTCACGCACTCATCGGGCATGCTCGAAGGGAAGTACACGATCGACACGAAATTCGACGAGAGCGACCACCGCTCCCACCGCCCGCGCTCCTGGCTGGTCGAAGGCCTGCAGAAAGTCGAGCGCCTGCAGCCGTTCTGCGACGCGCGCAACATCACGATCGGCCAGCTCGCGTTGCTCTGGCTGTATGCGCACCCGTCGATCGTGTCGGCGCTGCCGAACATCTACGACGAGATGCAGCTGAAAGAATTCGCCACCGCCTCGAACCATCCCGCGCTCAGCGATGAGGAGATGGAAGCGATTTATCAGATGTATCTGCGCAACTTCGAGATCACGCCGTATGTCGAAGAAGTTGCGGCCGCGACCCAGTAGTACACTGCGCACATCCATTCATAAGGCGAGACCGTAAGTTCGCATGGAGATGAGGTGCGCATGAACTTCCGTCGGGCGTTAATGATCGCTGTCCTCGTCCTGACTCCTGCCCTCGCATTCGCCGCGGTTCCGCTCGAGGCGGGACTGTCGTTTCAGCCGATGACGATCCCGGTCGGCGGCACGTCGGTGATGACGGTGGAGATCACGAATCCGAACGACGTCACCGCGGCGGCACTCGCGGCAGCGGACCTCTACCCGGGCGGAATCTTCAACAGCGCCACGCCTGCGACCACCACTTGCGGCGGAAGCATCAACGCGCCCGCGGGCAGCAACTCGTTCTCGTTCAGCGGCGGCTCGCTCGCCGCGCATTCCACCTGCGCACTCGCGATCACCGTAAACGCTGCGCAGGGCCTCTGGGTCAACGCGCTCGATCCCGGCAGCGTGACCAGCAGCAGTGTTCCAGCCAACGCGTTTTTCTCGACCGCTCTTCTTATCGTCAACGGCGGTCCGCCTCCCGCGAGCGGTCCGGGAGTGTCGATGTCGTTCGCGCCGGCGGCCATTCACTCCGGCAAGACGACCACGCTCTCGATCGTGCTGACGAATGCGAACGCGTCGGCGATGACCGGCGTCGCCTTCGCGACGGAGTACCCGTCCGCGCTCATCAACACGCCCGACGGCGGAAGCTCGAGCTGCGGAGGAACGGTGGCGGCGAAGCCCGGCTCGCGAACGCTCGCCTTCAGCGGCGGCTCGATCCCCGCGAACGGCCGATGCACCGTCGACGTCGTGATTCGCGGCAGCTCGCCCGGTACGTTCTCGGTCGCATTGCCGGCGGGTGCGGTGACTTCGAGCAGTCATCCGGCATCGACGGCGGGTGCCTCGGCGACGGTCACGGTGTCGTCGAGCGGCAAGTAGGGGAGGTTAATAGGACCAATAGGACCAATAGGACACATACGACTTTATAGGACGTCCTAGAAAGTCCTATCTGTCCTATTCGTCCTACACGTCCTACGATGAATCCTTACGCCGTCGCGCCCGTCCTGATCGTTTCCGACTTGCGCGACCGCTGAGGGCAGCGGTCGCCACACAGTGCAACGATTGACGATAGACTTCGCGCCGCATGAGCACCCCGAACCAGCTCTTCATCAACGGCGAGTTCACCGACGCGAAGTCGGGTGAGACATTCGCGACGATCAATCCGGCGACGGAAGAAAAAATCACGGACGTTGCATCGGCCGGCGTCGACGACGTCGATGCGGCGGTAAAGGCCGCGCGCGCGCAGCTCGAGCCGGGCTCCGACTGGCAGAAGATGAAGCCGCGCGATCGCGGCAAAGTGATGTGGCGCATCGCCGACATGCTCTCGGCGCGTGCGGAGGAGATCGGACGCATCGAGACGATCGACAACGGCAAGCCGATTTTCGAGTCGCAGTTCGTCGACACGCCCGCGGCCGCGGAGTGCCTGTACTACTTCGCGGGATGGTCGGGCAAGGTGACGGGCGAGACGCTGCCGGTCGCCGACAACGCGTTCACGTACACGCTGCGCGAACCGGTCGGCGTCGTCGGCGCGATCACGCCGTGGAACTTTCCGCTCATGCTCGCGGTGTGGAAGATCGCGCCCGCGCTCGCGTGCGGCAACACCGTCGTGATCAAGCCGGCATCGAACACGTCGCTGTCGCTTTTGAAATTCGCGGAGTACGCGAAGGAGTGCGGACTGCCCGCCGGGGTGCTGAACGTGATTCCCGGACGCGGCAGCGTCGTCGGCAACGCGATGGTCGATCATCCCGGCATCGACGCGATCGCATTCACCGGCTCGACCGAAGTCGGCCGGCAGCTGATGGCGCGTGCGGCGAAGACGCTGAAGAAAGTGTCGCTGGAGCTCGGCGGAAAATCGCCGAATATCGTCTTCGCCGACGCCGATCTCGACGCCGCCGCGCGCGGCGCGCTCAACGCGATCTTCTACGGCAAAGGCGAAGTCTGCGCGGCCGGCTCGCGTCTTCTCGTGGAAGAAGGCGCGCATGACGAACTGATGGCGAAGGTCACCGAGCGCGCGGCGAAAATGACCGCCGGGGATCCTCTCCATCCGAAAACGCGCCTCGGCGCCATCGTGTCGAAGGACCAGATGGACACCGTGCTCTCGTACATCGAAGCCGGCAAGAGCGAAGGCGCAAAACTCGTCGCCGGCGGACAGCGCGCCGACATCGGAACCGGCAAGGGCTACTTCGTCCAGCCGACGATCTTCGATGACGTCGATCCGGACATGAAAATCTCGCGCGAAGAAATCTTCGGCCCCGTCCTCGCGACCATCCGCTTCAAAGACGCCGAAGACGCGATCGCCAAAGGCAACGCCACCGTCTACGGACTCGCCGCCGCCGTCTGGACGCGCGACGTCTCGAAAGCGCACCGCATCGCCCGCGCGATCAAAGCGGGGACGGTGTGGGTGAACACGTACAACCTCTACGATCCCGCGCTGCCGTTCGGCGGCTTCAAAGAGTCGGGCTTCGGCCGCGACCAGGGGAAAGACGCGCTGGAGAAATACACGCAGACGAAGAGCGTGTGGGTCAATCTTTAGAGCACGTCACCGGCTCCGTGCTGTTCAGTCCCTTCGCGAGCTCCGACGCGAGCTGCTGCATGCTGTGGCCCTTGACGAAGATGCCGTTGAAGAGATGGACCTTCACTTCCATGATGTGCGGGTCGTGTGCCTTCAGTCCGAGCACTTTGCGGAAGAGGAAGCGGAGGTACGACAGGATCTCGCTCTGCTCGAAGACGCGATAGAAGTTTTTCGGTGACGATGGGCATCCGTTCCTCGCGGTGTGGTGCGTGACGGGCGTCGGGTCGAATGCGAAGACCGTTCGGATCTGGCCGCATGCCTTGTACGCCGCGGTCTGCGCGAGCCCGCCGCCGAGGGAGTGGCCGGCCGTGAAGATGACGGTGTCGTCGCCGTATTCGCGGTGAATCCACTTCACCATTTCTTCGGTAATCCGCGTGGTCTGCTGGTAATGGTCTTCATAGCCGAGCCAGAACGTGAGCCAGCGCAGATTCGAGATGTAGTCCTGCGGGATGTGCGTTCCGCGAAAGACCCACATCGCGACGCGCGGTTTGGTCGTATCCGTGCTGACCCACAAGCGATACGTGAGATCGGGCGTCTGGCGTTTGCCGGGAATTTGGGTTCGCGGGATGTCGGTGCGCTCTTCCCATCCGCTCGCCGGCAGCAGCGCGAGATTTTTGCTCTGCTCCGGTTTCGCGAGCGTCGCCGGATCGACGTCCGCCAATTTGATCTCGTGCTTCACGTCGACGTACACCGCCGCGGAGAGGGCAGCCGCGGTCTGCAGGTACTGCAGATCGGGATTCCCTGGCCGTTGCGGCAGACTCGAGACGGGCACGCGGTCATGGACTCCTCCATGTTCGCGAATCAGCGCGCACGGTTTCGTCGTCGTGCCGCACGCGGTGAGGAGCAGCAGCGCAACCAGAACCATGATCCAGCGTTTCATCCATCGTCTCCGTTCATCACGGAGGGACTCGCCGCAGTTTTTTCCCTACCCGAACTTAATGCCGGACCACCCGCCGTCGCGGCACGTTCTCCGGAATCCACTCGACGCTCTGCAGAAAAATTCGGGACGGGCGCGTGGGGTGCTCGACGACTTTCGACGTGACGATCTGTCCCGCGTCCGCGCCGACGGCTTGCACGTTCTCGGCAATCAACGCCGGGCCCTCGATGAGATTGGCGTTGCGGTCGAGGATCGCGCCGAACAGATGTTGCTGAGCCCACAGCAGCAGGAAGTGGTCGCCGAAGGGGAGGACGCGCGGCGGTGTGAACGCGGGGCCGACGTTGATGGTGGAGAACGACTCCAGCGCGTTGCCGAAGGCGTCGACGCGCGCCCAGCGAAGCTCGCGAGCCGGGCTGTAGGGAACGGAGTCGATGGCGACGAGAAATGCGTCGCGGTTCCATGCCACAGACGGCGCATAGCCCGGCCCGACGGAGAACGTCACCGGCGTCATCGCATCGTTGTGCGAAAGGAGCATGCCGCGCAGTCGATCGTTGGTCGTCCAGACGATGAGCGCCGCGTCGGGACCGGCGGCGATGGCGGGGTAGAAGTTGCTGCCGGATTCGTTGATGGGAAACGCCGGCGACGGATTGCCGGTCGAGGGAACGCGCGTGATGAACGTTCGCACGAAGACGAAGCGGCCGATGGTGCCGCTGGTGAACGCGACGAGGTAGCTCATGCCGTCCCAGGCGACGGCGGTGTGGCCGCCGCTGATTGCGTTCGCGGAGCTGCCGAGGTCGAGAGGAGTCGCGTCGAGGAACGCGCCGTTGCGGCGGATGCGGCGGCCGAGGACGCGGCTGTTGTACTCCCAGATCACGAGCCAGCCGCTGCCGTCGCTGGCGACGCGCGGGCGACGGCCCTCGCGTGTCGTGAGCGAGCCGATCTCCATCGGCTGCGTGTCGAGCGGCGATCCGTTCGCGTCGAAGCGTGCGGCGGCGACCATGAGGCGATTCTCCGCCGTGAGAAATTCCGTCCAGACCGCGAGTTTCCGATCGCCCGCCGTCGCGACTTCGGGATCGGTTTCATGACGTGGCGCGACGACGAGCGGCGTGACGTGATCCTCGCCGATCACCGACACCGAGAGATCTCCGTTGCTCTCCAGCGACTCGGTGGTACGGATCAGCGCGATCGTGCGCGAGCCGTTGCTCGCGGCGTTGTCGACGGTCGCCGGAAGCGGAGGAATCGCGACCATCGTCTCGCCGCCGCTGCCCGGCCGCCGCGCGCGCACGCTGCTGAAGTCTCCGTAGAGCAGCAGATACCCGTTGCCGTCCGTGACGACTTCCCACAATGTGGACGGCTCGCTGTCGAACGCCCACCGTTCCTGCTCGCCGCCCGCCGTGAGACGCACGGTCTGGATGTATTTTGCGGACGAGCTGCCCGTCCATGCGATCAGCAGGTCATCGCCGCGCGCCGCGACATGAACGTTCAACACCGGATGGGGCGAGTCGTCGAGGAGAACCGTGGCGCCGGGATTCATGGCGTCATCGAGCGGGATGGCGACCACGCGACGGTCGTCGACGCGCACGAGATAGAACGTTCCGGCCAGTGCGGCGAGCTCGAATCCGAACGTTGCCGGCCGCAGGAGCTCGCGCTGGACCACGTGACCGTCGAGATCGACGGTCGCGCCCTGAATGCTCGACCCGAGCTGGTCGGACTCGAACCAAGCGACGAGAAACCGGCTTCCGTTGAACGCCATTCTCACCCACGGATAGCCGCTGGCTGCCGCGCGTGTCCCGATCTGAATCGTGCCGGACATCGTGCCGACGCTGGTGACGAAGCGGCCGCGCACCGGCTCGTTCTCGGTGGCCCACGCCACGAGATAGCGATCGCGTCCCCACGCGACGGCGGGCTCGGTCTCGTTCGACGGCGTGTTCGCGACGACGAGCGGCACGGAGTCGACGACCGTGCCATCCTGCGCGAGCCGTGCGCCGAGGATGTCGCCGTCCCGGTTGTGCGCATCGTTCCAGACTGCGAGGAAGGACGTGCCGTCGCTGGCAATGCGGCCGGACATCTGGCTGGACTCCGCGAGATCGAGCTGCCGCGGCAGCAGCTCGCGCTCCGACGTGCCGCGAAGAATCGCGAATGCCGGCGTGGCGAGAAGAATCAATGTGAGGACGCGAGCGATTCTCATCGCACTGCTCTCCTCTTGATCGTCGCGTCGGGTGTTCTCGTCACCGACTGCGTGAAGATGCGGAACGTCAGCGTCGAATGTTCGATCGCGTGCTGCGTGACGAACTGCGTGCCGGCGGCACCGAACGACCACGCGGATCCGCCGAGGGTTTTTCCGACCGCGGCCGGACCATCGACGAGAAAACCGTCGCGATTGATTACTGCCGCCATCAGCTCGCGGTCGGCGAAGTAAACGAGGAAGTCGTCGGCGAACGGCTCGACGTCGATCGTCATGTACGCCGAATAGGCCTCGCCGGCGATCGGGATGCGCGCGGGCGACTCGGTCGCGTTTCCGTTCGCGTCGACGCGCGCGAGGCGAAGCTCGCGCTGCCACGTCCCCATCGCCACGAGGAACGTGTCGCCGTTCCACGCGACGACCGGACGCCGCGCGTAGTTGCCTGTCAGGAAATTGACAGGCGTCACGGTGTTGGTGCGCGACAGCAGCACGCCGCGCAGTTGGTCGTACTGGCTCCACACGATCAGCGAGCCGTTCGGACCGGACGCGATCGAGGGATACCAGTTGTAAAGCGCGGCCGGCGCGATCGGAATCGCGGTCGCGGGATTGACGATCGGCGGAGTGCCGCTCGCCGGAATGCGCAGCGCGTACAGCGCGGTGATGATTCCCTGCCGCACCGTGCCGCCGCTCGCGTAGACGGCGACGTAGCTCGTGCCGTCCCACGCGACGGCGATCGAGTCGCTGAGCGGCGTCGCGATCTCCGCGAGCACGAGCGGCGCCGGATCGAGGAGCGTGCCGTCGTGACGCACGCGCGCGCCATACAACTTTCCAAGGAGCTGCCAGAGGATCAGCCAGTCGGTTCCGTTCGACGCCACGCGAACGGTGGGGATGTTGATCGTGGCGACACGGATCGGCGCTTGATCGACGCCGATGCGCATCGCCATCACTGCGATTGCGTCCTCCGACGTTGCCCGCTCGAGCCAAATGGCGAGCTTCACATCGCCGGCCGCCGCGACGTCGGGGCTCTCCTGGCTGCGCGGCGCGAGCGCGATCGGGATGAGCGTGTCGTCACTGAGGATCGAGGCGAAGAGATCGCCGCCGTGATCGCTGCGCCTGATCACAGCGATCGTCCGCGTTCCGTTGCTCGCGGAGTCTTCGGCGTGCGTGATGTCGCCGCGCGGCACGCGCACGTCGAACGGCGTCACGCCGTCGATGCGCCGCGCGCGCACCTTCGCGTCGTCGCCGTACAGCAGCAGATATCCGCTGCGATCCGCGACCACGTCCTGCAGCGACGTGAATCCTTCCGTCATCGTCTCGACCGCGCCAGCGCTGTCCGCGGTCACGCGCACGAAACCGATCTCCGTCGTCTGCTTCAGGCTGAACCAGCCGACGAGAAAGTCGTCGTTGCGCGCCGCCGCGTGCAGGCCGTACACGCGGTCCGTGTGCGCGATCGCCCGCGGCGTGCCTTCGATCGCGTTCTCATCGACCGGCAGCGCGAAGATGTCTGCCAGTCCCGCGTAGACGAAGTAGAACGTTCCGTGCAGCGCGACGAGATCGCGGTTGCCGCCGCTGAAGTCGGTGCTGGCGAAGATCGTGTGCGATGCGAGAACGCGCCCCTGCGGATCGACGATCACGGCGCGTTTGTTGGCGTTGGCGATGACGAGAAACACGCGCCCGTTGAACGCGACCAGCGTGTCGCCCGGCGTGATTTCGGGCGTGCGCGCGCCGAGGTCGATGATGTCGGACATCGCGCCGTCGGGTGCGATGAGCCGCGCGCGCACCTGCGCGTTGTCTTCCAGCCACGCGACGAGATAGCGATCGATGCCCCACGCGATCGCGGGCCGCGTCTTGTTGCTGCCGGTTGTGATCGTGAGCGGCGTCGTGTCGATCAGCGTTCCGTCCGGCGCGAGTCGCGCGGCGAGAATGCTCCTGCCGAGGTCGTCGGACCAGACGGTGAGAAACGAATCGCCGTTCGTTGCGATGCGGGCGCTGCTTTGATCCGATGCGGCGAGATCGATCTGCCGCGGAGTCAGCTCTCGTTCGGGAGTGCTGTGAATGGACGCGAGGAGGGGAAGGGTCAGAAGGAGAAATCCGAGGGACCGAGGAAACCGGGGCACCATGACCGCTGATACGGAAGTGGTGCCACGGTTGTCGCTATCGGTCTTCCCGCGCCCGCGCCCGCGCCCGTGCCCGCTTCCGCGCCCGGGGTGGGCGGCTGAGCGAAGCGATTGAAACGTGGCCCCACCCGCCCCGGGCGCGGAAGCGGGCGCGGGCTCGGGCGCGGGCTCGGGAAAGGGCCGTTGGATGCGCGAAAAATACCGCTCAAGGCAAAGAAACCGACCTGTGGCACAGCTTGCGCGTGCGCTCGTGTAGAATCCGCGCCGATTCAGACCGTTAGGGAGAATTCGATGAAACGGAACTTACTGGTAGCTCTGACGTGCGCACTCGCGCTTGCATTCCTCGGATGCCCGCCGAAAACCGAGAGCACGGGAACGACCACCAGCAGCGGCGCCGAGGGCGAGATCCTCGTCGGCGAGTACGGCTCGCTCACCGGCGGCCAGGCGACGTTCGGCAATTCGACGCACACCGCGATCATGCTCGCGGTCGACGGCATCAACGCCGCCGGCGGAGTGAACGGACGCAAGATCCGCATCCAGACCGAGGACGATCAGTCGAAGGCGGAAGAAGCGGCGAACACGGTGACCAAGCTGATCTCGCAGGACCGCGTGGTTGCGGTTCTCGGTGAAGTCGCCTCTTCGAATTCGCTCGCCGCGGCGCCGATCTGCCAGGCCAACAAAGTTCCGATGATCACGCCGTCGTCGACCAATCCGTCGGTCACGCAAAAAGGCGACTACATCTTCCGGATGTGCTTCCTCGACGACTACCAGGGCGCGGCGATGGCGCGCTACATCCATAACACCCTCGGCCTCAACAAGGTCGCGGTGCTGATCGACAACAAGAGCGACTACTCGACGGGCCTCGCGAAATACTTCACGGAAGCCTTCACGTCGATCGGCGGACAGATCGTGGCGACGCAGAGCTTCACCAGCGGCGACGCCGATTTCCGCGCGCAGCTCACCGCGATCCGCACAACCAACCCGCAGCTGATCTACATCCCCGCGTACTACAACGACGTCGGCCAGATCGCCATCCAGGCGCGCGACCTCGGCATGAACATGCCGCTGGCCGGCGGCGACGGATGGGAGTCGCCGAAGCTCATCGAGATCGGCGGCAAGGCGCTCGAAGGCTGCTTCTATTCGAACCACTACTTCCCCGGCGATCCCGATCCCGCGGTGCGCGATTTCGTCGAGAAGTACAAACAGCGCTACGGCGCCACACCCGATGCGCTCGCGGCGCTCGCGTATGACGCGGCGCGCGTGCTGGCCGAGGCGATCAAGCGCGCGGGCAAGACCGACGGTCCTGCGCTGCGCGACGCGATCGCACAGACGAAAGGCTTCAAAGGTGTGACCGGCACGATCAATCTCGGACCGGATCGCAATCCCGAAGGGAAGACGCTCGTCATCGTCGAAGTGAAGAACCTTGCGCTCGCGCTGAAGGCGAAGGTCGAACCGGCCGGCGCCGCACCCGCGACGGGAACGCACTGACATCAAGTGGGGGACAGGCAATCCTGCCTGTCCTTCCTCGACTTCGAGGACAGGCAGGATTGCCTGTCCTCCACTTCGATCTGACATAGAATCTCGCCGCTTTTCGGCACCATGCAAGAGTTTCTACAGAATCTCCTGAACGGGATCGCCGCGGGCTCGATCTACGCGTTGATCGCGCTCGGCTACACGATGGTGTACGGCATCCTGAAGCTGATCAACTTCGCGCACGGCGACGTGTTCATGATCGGCTCGTTCGTCGGCTTCTACGCGGGCGGATGGTTCGCGAAACATCTGCACAACCAGCCAGGCTCGTCGTCGCCGGCGAGTGCCGCCGTGATTTTGCTGCTGTCGATGATCGTCTGCGGCGCGCTCGGCTACATCAATGAGCGCGTCGCGTACCGTCCGCTGCGCAACGCGCCGCGCATCGCGTCGCTCATCACCGCGATCGGCGTTTCGTTCCTCCTCGAGTACGGCGGCCAGTTCGTGTTCGGTCCCGATCCGAAATTCTTCCCGACGCTGATCGAGAAGCACATCATCAAGATCGGCGGCGTCGTGACGACGAACTATCAGTTGATCGTTCTCGCCGTCGCCGTCGTGTTCATGGCGATCCTTCAGTACATCGTCTACGGAACGAAATTCGGCCGCGCCATGCGGGCCGTCTCGTTCAACTTCGAGACCGCGTCGCTGATGGGCATCCCCACCGATCGCGTGATCTCGACGACGTTCGTCATCGGCTCGATGCTCGCCGCCGTCGCCGGAATCCTCTTCGGCCTTTCGTATCCGAAGATCGATCCGCTGATGGGCGTGATGCCCGGACTCAAGGCCTTCGTTGCCGCGGTCCTCGGCGGCATCGGCAACGTGCCGGGCGCGGTGGTGGGCGGACTGCTCATCGGAGTGATCGAGGCGTTCGTCGGCGGATCGCGATTCTCGAACTATCGCGACGCGATCGCGTTCGTGATCCTGATCGTGATCCTGTTGTTCCGGCCCTCGGGACTGTTTGGGAAGTACCAGCCAGAGAAGGTCTGATGAAGGCAGAAGGCAGAAGGCAGAAGGCAGAAGGCAAAAGTGGTCTCGTCGCCACGACCCTTTCTCACTTCTGCCTTCTGCCTTCTGCCTTCTGCCTTTATGCGGGTGGGAGGGCCTGATGCGCCGCTGGTGGATCCGCGATCTGCTCTCCCTCGCCATCTTCATCTTCGTTCTCATGGCCGCGTGGTGGGCGATCGAGTGGGCGGCGGTGAGGTGGCCGGCGATGCGCTACTACAACCGCATCCTCGTGATGATGGGCATCAACATCACGCTCGCGGTCTCGCTCAACATCATCAACGGACACGCCGGCCAGTTCTCCCTCGGGCATGCGGGCTTCATGGCCATCGGCGCGTACAGCGCGGCGTTTCTCACCGTCTACTACTTCGGCCCCTTCGTCGACAAACTGCCCGAGGGCAGCACGCAGGCGATGGTCTGGCAGAACGTCTTGCTGATCGTCGCGGTGCTCGCGGGCGCATTGACGTCCGCGATCGCGGGATACATCGTCGGACTTCCCTCGCTGCGTTTGCGCGGCGACTACCTCGCGATCGTCACGCTCGGATTCGGCGAGATCATCCGCGTGCTGATCCTCAACATCGACAAGATCGGCGCGGCGCGCGGACTCACCGGCATTCCGCCCTGGAACAATTTCTTCTGGGTCTTCTTCTTCGCCGGAATAACGATCCTGATCTCGCAGCGGCTCGTGAAATCGTCCGTCGGCCGCGCGTTCCTCGCCATCCGCGAAGATCAGATCGCGGCTGAAGCGATGGGCGTCGACACCACGCGCTACAAAGTGAAGGCGTTCATGATCGGGTCGGCTCTCGCGGGCGTCGCGGGTGCGCTCTTCGCGCACTACACGCCGGCGTATCTGAATCCGACGATGTTCACGTTCATCCGTTCGTTCGAAGTCGTGGCGATGGTCGTCCTCGGCGGACTCGGATCGATCTCCGGATCGATCGTCGCCGCGATCATCCTCACCTTCCTGCCCGAGGGCCTGCGCAGCGTGAAGGACTACATGCCCGGCGGCCGCGATCCGCGCATGGTCATCTACTCGATCATGCTCATCGTGCTGATGCTCACGCGTCCGCAGGGACTGTTCGGCCGCAAGGAGCTGTGGCAGTTCCTGCCGCGGCGCAAAGACACGATTCCGAAAGAGGACCGCGACGACGGCGGCGACAAGCTCGATCGCGACGCCGGTCCGCCGGTCACGTAAGCGATGGCAAACGGCACGCTACTCGAGGCGCATCACGTCACCATCCGCTTCGGCGGACTGACGGCCGTCTCCGATTTCAATCTCGCCATTGGTCCGCACGAGCTGGTCGGACTGATCGGCCCGAATGGTGCGGGGAAGACGACCATCTTCAACATGCTGACCGGCGTGTACAAGCCGACCGAGGGCGACATCACCATCGGCGGCACGCCGACGCGGGAGATGAAGCCGTACCAGATCACGAGCCTTGGCATCGCGCGCACGTTTCAGAACATCC
>Ga0066652_100000113_pt1 | contig 46453 bp, 23 predicted proteins | sample GraSoiAngelo_101_FD_71413 | JGI IMG/M metagenome (GOLD analysis project Ga0066652, IMG submission 71413) | Grasslands soil microbial communities from the Angelo Coastal Reserve, California, USA - 14_0903_02_30cm | ecosystem: Environmental > Terrestrial > Soil > Grasslands | place: USA... | reverse complement strand
GGATAACGAATTGGGCTGTGTGAACAGTGAACCTGTGATTCGCGGAGCCGGATGCGGGAGTCCCGCACGTCCGGATCTTCAGGGGGGCCGGGGCGAGTAATCGCCTCGGTCTACCCGACCCGCCGAGGAGTTGCGGAGCCACGACTGGCGATCTGCAACCGCCGTGACGCCGTGATTCTTGTGAGTTGACGAGCCGGCTCGGCCGGCGAGCCAGCGCCGGGCCGTGTCGGCTTCTGGCTCGAGTTGGGCGGCGAAGTACTCACAGTATCGTTAGCCGCTCGATCGCAACCCGGATCAGTAAGGTGGCCGCCCGTGCGTCGAGACTGTGTTCATCGGCGATTTCAAATGCCGGTCGCTCCAAAAGGTGCCGCCCAGGATGAACATAGTTGCGCAGGCGCCGAACTAGGTTTGCGAACTCCGCGGTACTCAGTACGCGTTCGCCGATGACGACATCCGGTAACCAGCCAGCAGCATTTGCGATGGTTATGAGCTGCGCGAGCTTCCACCGCGTCGGGTCCCTCGGCCACCGCGCATGACCGTGGACGCCTTGCAGTGCCTGCATCGCGTCGTTTAGATGTTCAAGACATCTTTGTAAGAGCAAGCATTCAAGTTCGGCACCGCGCAGAGCAGCCGCAGCGATGTATGCGCTTACGCGTTCCGCAGCGTCCGCTTCGCGTCTGTAGCTATCGAGGAGAGACCGCAAGCGTGAGCCCTCGCCCGGAGGAGGACCCATCACTGATCGTCGCCCCTCCTCGTACAACAGGTCGAAGCGTTCTCGATCCAGTTCAAGTAGCTTCGCAATATCTTCCAGCCCGAATTCGCGGAACACCGGGACCCGATGTCGATCAAGCAGGACATCGTATTGGCTTGATAGGACCTCCCATTCTTCAGGCCCTTCACCGACCCGCCATGCTTGGTGAGCTGTAAGACCGTGCTCTTGTTCGATGCGGCGCATGGCCGATGAAATCGGATCCAGTTCCGAGGCGTAAGCGCCTGAGGACCACCGCTCTTCGTGTTCGCTTAGCACCCAAAAGGACGCATGAAAGATGTACTCGGCGAATCCGATCCGATTGGCAGAACGCAGCGCTCGGACGAATGACACCTGCTCGGCAACATCACGGCCGCCTGGATCGGATGGTCCGCCTGCGCGGGCGACGTGAGCCGCCAACTCAGTTATTGCGCCTGCGCGCCGCGCAATATGCACAATGAGGAAATCGACGTCTCGTTCGTCCATCGCGACATCTTACGTCCGCCTCATCCGGTTTATCCCGCGCTATCGCGCTGCGCTTCTCACCTCCTGGAAGTCGATGGCCTTGATCCATGCGCCCGTCGCGATCGCGTTCGTGTAGGTCGCTGCCGGCAGGGTGAGGGCGGTGCGGGCGGCGGCGAGGGCGGCGCGAATCTCCTGCATGCCGGCGCTGCCGATGGGCGTGCCGGAGCCTCCGGGGGATGTGTAAGTCGCCGCAGGCAGTTGCGCGAGCGCGCGCACGGCGTCGACGGCGCGGCGCAACTCCGCCATGTGTGCCCATTTCGCCTGCGTCGTGTTGGCCATGAGCGGATCGTCCGTGAACGGGGTGGTGGTCGCCAGATCGGTGTTGCTCGCGGCCGTGGTCTGCTGCGGGGTGGCGGCGCGGACGCGGTAGAGATAGGCGTGATCGAGCTGCGCGGTCGTGTCGTCCCAGGACGGGGACGACGGCGTCCCCACCTGTGTGTAGCTCACGCCGCCGGAGGTCCGCTCGACGAGATATTGCGCCGCGCCGGGCACGGCGGTCCAGGTGACGTGGACCTGTGTGGCCGATACGCCGGTCGCGACGAGGCCTGTGGGCGATGCGAGCAGCGTGAACGCAGAGCAGGACTGCGATTCGCCGAACGCGCCGTTCACGGCGGTGACGCGATACGCCGGCGTCTCGCCCGGACGAACGCTCGCGTCGACGAACGTGTTGAGCGACGTCTCGCCGACGAGCACTCCGTCGCGATAGATGATGTAGCGCCAGATCGACGACTCCGGATCGGCAACCGCCGGCCAGTCGAGCGTGACGTTCGAGGTGTTGTGCGTCGCGGTGACGGACGGGCACGGCGGCGCCGTCGTGTCGGCGAGACACGCGGTGGTCTCGAAGTGCATCTCGCCGAGGGTCGAGAAGAGGACGCCGCTGGTGGCGCCGTTCCAGACGACGAAGGTTCCGTTTGCGCCGCGGCTGGAGATCAGGCGGGGACTGCCGAGCGTCGCGCCGCTGCTGCTGAAGTCGACTTCGCGCAGCGTGCCGGTCTCGCCGGGGAAGTAATCGAGGCGGAAGCGATCGCCGGTCCAGTTCAACGCCTGCACCGATGTGCCGAATCGTCCTTCGCTCACCGTCTGTTCGCTGAACTGCTTGATGCCGTCGGCGCCGAGGACCGTGAACTGGACGATCGAGCCGGGAGGATCGGGATTGCCGAAGCTCGTCCACGCCACGCCGAGCGCATCGCCGCTCCACGCCGCGGCGAGGCCGAGCGTCGAGCGCGCCGGCGTGAACGACACGCGCACCGGTCCGGCCAGCACCGCGCCGCTCGAATCGACGAGGACGTAGTGCACGTCGCCCGCGGTGACGAAGACGATCGCCCATCCGGCGCCGGTCCACGCCATCTGCATCAGATTCGCCGAAAGCACCGGCGCGAGAATCGAGCGCGCGCCGAGCGTCGTTCCGCTTGGACTGACGCGCTGGAAGTTGATGCGGCCGCCCTGATTGAAAACGATCGCGTAATTCGCGCCGTCGAACCCAAGCAGCAGCACGCCATTGCCACCCGCGCCGGTGACCGCGTTCACCTCGGCCATCAGCGAATTGCCCGACGCGTCGTAGCGGCAGAAGACGATGTTGTTCGCCGTATCGCGGAAGGCGACGGCGAACGTCGAGCCGACACCGGCCGCGGCGGCGCGGCCGCGGATGCTGCGCGTCGAGAGCGGAAGCCGCGTCGCACTCAGGTTGCCGCTTCCGTCGAAGAGCTTCGCGGAGAGCCGCGTGTCGTTCGTGACCGGCTCGTTCCAGAGAGCGGCGAAGCCGGCGCCGACGGCGACGAGTTGCTGCGCGCCCGCGGTGGCGATGCCGGCCGAGTTGCCGGGGCTGTGACCCGACGTGAGATCGGCCGGGCCGCTGATCGTCGCACCCGCCGGGTTGACGATGACGCTCGCCAGTTCCTGCGTGGTGAGCCGCCCTTCGTTGTATGCGACGAGGAAGTTCGCGCCGTCGAACGCGGCGTGTGCGGCGGCGGAGGCGAAGGTGTCGTTGGTCGAGATGATCGAGCGCGCCGCGCTGCGGTTGCCGCTGGCGTCCGCGTGCAGCATGCCGACTTCGTTGTGGCCCGCCGCGTTGGAGCTGGTGAAGACGGCGAAGCCGGATGGCAGCGCCACGAGATCCTGAATGGTGTTGTCGAGCGTGTTGACGCTCGGCGTCGAGTCTTCACTCACGCGCGTGCGGGCGCCGGTAAGCGCGCCTCTCGCGTCCAGCAAACGCATGTAGACCGCCGAGTCTTCGCCGGTCTCGGTCATCACGTACGCCACCGCCCATCCGCCCGTCCGCGCAGTGATGCCGCCGCCCGTGCCGCCGAAGAAATCAACCAGCCCGGAGTCGACGACGACCGCTGAGCCGAGGGGAACGCCGGCGATGGAGATCCGCTGGAACATGACCTTCACCTGATCGTCGATATCGCGCCGCCAAGTGACGCCGTACTCGCTGCCGTTCCACGCCACCGCCGGCAGGTAATCGAAATCGGTGTGCGTGGTGAGGCGCACGGGGCCGGCCAGCGGGTCGCCGTCTTCGTCGAAGCGATAGAAGAAGAGGTCCGACAGGCCGTCGCTGGTCATGTGCGATTCGAAGAACCCCCACGCCGAGCCGTCCCACACGAGCTGCAGATCGATGTTGACGATCGTCGACGTCTCCGGCATCGGAATGCGCACGTCGCCGCGAATCACGTTGCCGCTCGCATCGAGCAGCGCGAAGCGGTACGGGCTGGCCAGCTCGCCCTGCGGACCGCGGAGCTGTTCGAACCAGACGACGCCGAACTTCGATCCGTTCCAGACGAGCCGCGGGCGGATGGAGACGGAGTCGTTGTTCGTGACGCGCTTCGGCGTTCCGGTCATGGCGCCGTTCGCGTCGAGGAAGGTGAACCAGATCTCATCGTTCTCGTTGTTCTTGCGATCCTGGTAAGCCATCGCCCATTGCGAGCCGGCGCGGACGACCGACGGCGCGCGCGCGAACGCGTGGTAGGGCGAGATCTGCTGGATGCACGTCTTCGCCGCCGCGGCCGGCCAGGTGGTCGCGGTGCCGCTGTTCGACGGCGATGCGTCGCCCGACGGCGTGGTTGCGATCACGCGATAGGCGTACGCCGTCGCCGCCGTGAGCGACGTGTCGTTGTACGTCGTGGTGTCGGGACCGACGATGTTGATCGCGGTCCAGGCCGTGCCGAGGTCGAGGGAGCGCTCGACGCGGAAGGCGGTCTCGTTGCGCTGCGGATCGGTCCAGCGCAGGCGGATGCTCGACGTGCCGGTCGCGTAGGCGGAGAGAGAGCGCGCCGCGCCGGCGTTCTGCACGACGAGTGTGTAGGCGCGCGAGGTCGAACAGGTCGCGCTGTCGATCGCGGTGATGGTGAAGTTGAACGTGCCCGCGGCTGCCGGCGTGCCGTGCAGCCATCCGGTTGGATCGAGCGTGAGGCCGGCGGGCAATGCGCCGGACGTGACGCTCATCGTGGCCGTGCCGACCGGATCCGCCGGCACGATGGTCTGGCTATAGGAGACGCTCACGATGCCGTCGGTGAGCACCGTCGGATAGAGCGCGAAGCTCGGGAAGCAGATGCGGATCGAGTACGCGCGCGAGCCGGTCTGCGCGAGCGCGTCGGTGGCTGTGATCGTGACGTTGAACAAGCCGCCGGTCGTGGGCACGCCGGCGATCGTGCCTCCGCTCGCGAGCGTGACTCCCGGCGGCAATGCGCCGGCGGTCACCGCGAACGCGTAGGGCGCTGTGCCGCCGCTGCCCGTCACCGTCGCGTTGTAAACCCCGTTCACGCTGCCGTTCGGCAGCGTCGACGGATTCACCGTCACGCCCGCGGTGATCGTGCGCGGCGTGCATCCCGAGCTCTCTTTGAATGCGCGATTCAGCCCGCGCACTTCGTAGACGTGACTGAAGCCGGAGATGAAGCCGCGGTCGTCGTACGCGAGCGTGTTCGGCTGCAGCTCCGCGAGTAGCGCGCCGTCGCGATAGAGGTTGTAGTCGAGGAGGCCGGATTCCGGATCGCTGACCGCGCTCCACGACACGTGCACCTTCGTCCCGTCGAACGAGACGCTGGACGTGGGACACGACGGGGCGCTGGTGTCGTCGAGGCAACTGCTCGACTCGATGGTCGTGTCGAACAGGCCGTTGAACAGCATGCCGGCGGTGACGCCGTTGAAGGCAACGTTCATCGCGGCCTGGCGGTTGTTGATCAGCCGCTCGCCCGGAACGACCGTGCCGTCGGGCATCACCGCGATCTCCTTCGTGCCGCCGAGACCGTTGTTGAAGATGACGCGGAAGCGATCGTGGTCCCAGTAGATCGCGGGGCCGCTGTCGCTGAACAGCGTGCTGACGATCGCCTTCTCGGTGAATTGCTTCGTGCCGTCGAGTCCGAGCGCGGTGAACCAGATGTCGTCGCCGGTCAAATTCGTGTGCCGGTTCTCGCGCCAGACGACGCCGAGAACGTCGCCCGACCATTCGATCTGAAAATTGTTGATGTTGTTACCGGAGAAGGTGACCTGTGTCGGGTTGACGAGGATTGCGCCGTTGCGGTCGAGCAGCGCGAAGAAGAGCGAATTTCCGCTGCGCCAGACGATCGCCCAGCCGCGTCCGACCCAGCGAACCAGCGGCAGGATTCCATTGGCGCCGGTGCCGACGAACACCTTCGGCCCGTTCAATGTACCGTTCGGATTGATGCGTTGGAAGCGAAGCTCCGCGCCTTCGAAGAGTGCGAGGCCGAACTGCTCGCCGTTCCAGCCGAGACCAGGGCTGAGACCGTTGGTGCTGACGACGACGTCGGTCATGAGCGAGTTGCCGTTCACGTCGAACCGGCCGAAGCGAAGGCTGTTGTTCTGGTCGCGCCAGCTGATGCCGAAGCTGTTCGGCGTGCCGACCGCGGCGAAGCGGGTGGCGAGATTGTTCGAGACGAACAGCGGGAAGCGCGTCTGCGTCAGGTTGCCGCCGCCGTCGAAGAACTTGCCGTAGATCTGCGTCCCATTCCAAAAGATCTGCTCCGCCCAGAGCGCGCCAAAGTTCGGGCCCATGGCGACGATCACAGGATTGAGCGACGTGCTGCTGTTGTGGCCCACGGAGACGATGAATGGACCGGCAGTCAGGTTGCCCGCTGCGTCCGTGAGCAGCGTCGCGGCATCGGTGTCGCCGACGTCGATCGAATCGCATCCGACGAGGAAACGCGAGCCGTCGGTGGCGACGCGCACGACGTTCGTGCCGATCGCATTGATCGTTGGTGTCAGGAAAACGCGCGAGCCGGTGCGATTGCCGGATGCATCCGCCGTCAGTCGCGCGACGTCGTATGCGTTTCCGCCGTGAGAGGCCGTAAACACGATGTAGCCGCCGCCTGGCTTCGGCTGGACGACCGGAATCTCGTCGTCCATCGGAGCCGGATTCATGTCGTCGCTGAGGCGGACGGTGGCGGTCTTCGGCGTGCCGTCGGGATTGAGCGTCTTGAAGCGGACGATGAACTCGTCCGTCGTCGCGACGTTCCAGGCCAGCGCCCACTCGCTGCCGTTCCACGCCACGCTCGGGCTGGAGAGCGTCTCGCTCGCGCCGTTCTGCTCGATGAGCTGCGTCGATCCGACGAACGTGCCGTTCGCCTGCATGCGGGCGAAGCGCAGCTTGGAGGTCAGATCGCGCGACTCGATCCAGGCGATGCCGTACTCGCTGCCGTTCCATGCTACCGCGACGTCACCCTCGAAATCGTTCGGCGTGTCGGTGATGCGGATCGGAGCACCGTTGTTGTCCCCATTCGGCAGGAGTCGCCGGTACCAGAGATCGGCCGGAGTGTTGCCGGCAGTGTCGATGGTGAAGACGCCCCATCCGGTGCCATCCCACAGGAACGGGACCTCGGCGTTGCTGCTCAGGAAGGAGACGTTGCCGTTGTAGAGGCGGACGCCGCTGCGGAGCACGTTGCCGGCGGAGTCGAGCAGCGCGAAGCTGGCCGACGACGCGGAGTCGCCGTTCGGCAGGCGCAGGTTCTCGAAATACAGCACGCCGAAGTTCGTGCCGTTCCAGCGGACGATCGGGAAGCGGGAGAGACTGTCGCTCTGCGTGACGTGCACCGTCATGCCGGTGAAGCCGCCGTTCGCATCCTGAAGGAACGTGAACCAGATGTCGTCGAGCGTGCCGCCGCTCCGCTCCTGCCACACCGCGGCCCAGCGCGCGTCGGCGCGCGTGACGGAGATCGACTGCGCGTGCGTGTGGTACGGGCTCAGCGCCTGTGCACAGATTTTAGTCGGTCCGAGCGGAAACGTCGTGCCCACGGCGTTGCTCGAATTTGTCGACGTGAGCCCGTCGAACGCGACGACGCGATACGTGTAGGTCGTGTTCGCACCGAGGCCGGAGTCGAGGTGCGAAGTGACGTCGGGGCCGACGATGTTGATCGAGCCCCACGTGTTGCCGCCGTCGAGCGAGCGCTCCACGCGGAAGCCGGTCTCGCCGTGTTGCGGACGCGTCCAGCGCACGAGGATCTGCGAATTCGATTGCGGCAGCGCCTGCACGTCGCGCGGCGCGGCGCCGGTCACCACGGTCATCGCGTACTGCTGCGTCGTCGCGCAGCTATTTGCCTCGGTGGCCGTGATCGTGAACGAGTATGCGCCGGCGGCGGCCGGCGTGCCGGTGAGGTTGCCGCCGGTGGCGAGCGCGAGTCCCGGCGGCAGCGCACCCGTGGTGATCGCAAACGTCTGCGATCCACCGCTGCCGCGGACCGTGAGCGTCTGCTGATATGCAGCGCCGAGGAGCGGATCGGGAAGCACGGCCGGAGCGATGTACGTCGCGGGACAGACGCGCAGCAAATAGGTGCGCTGGCCGGTCGCGTTGAGGCCGTCGGTCGCCGTGACGGTGAACTGCGACTGGCCCGTCGTCGTCGGGATGCCGTTCAACATGCCGAACGTCTGGAACGTGAGGCCGCTCGGCACCGCACTGGTGAGTCCGAACGAATACGACGGCGTGCCCTGCGATGCGGTGAAGTGCTGCTCGTAGTACTCGTTCACCCTCGCGTTCGGCAGCACGGGTGGACCGACCACGATGCCCGCAGTGATGGTCTGCGTCGCGCAGCCGGTGGCCTCGAGGTACGCGGCGTTCAGCGCGCGGAGCTGGTAGTTGTACGTCGCTGCCGGCGTGACGCCGCCGTCGAAATACGAGAACGTGCTCGGACCGATCTCCGTCAGCAGCCGTCCGTCGCGATAGAGATTGTTGCCGAGGATGAACGACTGCGGATCGGGAGGCTGCGACCAGTTGAGTTGCACGCCACCGTTCGCAAATGACGCGTTCACCGTCGCGCACGGCGGCGCGGTGGTGTCGGCGAGACATCCGGTGGTCTGGAACAGGATGTCGCCGCGATGCTCCCACGCCATCGCCGTCGCCGCCCCATTGAACGCCGCCGCCACCCGTCCCTCGGCGTGATTGCCGAGGAAGCGCGAGCCCGGCAGCACGCTGCCGGTGGGCGTCACCTGCACTTCGCGCATGCCGGTCGCGACGTCGGGATAGACGATGCGGAAGTTCGTCCCGTCGAAGTACAGCGCCGGGAAGCGATCGGCGTTCATCGTGTTGACCACGAGCACCGGCGTGAAGTTCTTGAAGCCGTTCGCGTCGACGGTCGTGAAATAGAGGTTGCCGTTCTCCGACGTCACCAGGCCGAGGGTCTGACCGTTCCAGAGGAGCTGGAAGTCGGTCGGGTCGGCGTTCATGTCGGTGAGCCGCATGGGTGGTACGACGAGCGCGCCGGCCGGATCGACTTTCGCGAACCAGAGGTTGCGGTCGCGTCCCCAAACGATCGCCCAGCCGCTGCCGATCCATTGAATCTGCGGATCCGCATCCGCGTCGCCGCCGCTCGCATCGCCGACGATCGTCGGAGGGCCGATCGGCGTGTTGTAGCCCATCCGCTGGAAGTTGAGCGTGGACGTCGGATGGACGTAGACGACGCCGAACTCCTCGCCGTTGAACGCCATGGCCACGCCGCGATCGACATCCGCGTCGCCGATCCGCACGCCGCCGCCGAGGACGGAGTTGACGTTCGAGTCGATGCGATCGAAGTGGACGCCTTGTGTGGTGCGGTCGCCCCATGCAAGCGCGATCTCGCCGCCGATGCTGACGGCCGACGGCGTGCGCACCGGATTCGCGCCGTTGACCGGATGGCGGTCGAGCGGAGTGCCGAACGGGCGATAGAACCGGGCGTGCAACTGGCTCGCGTTGCCGACCGACTCGTCCCAGAACGCGACGAATCCGGTTGCGTGCTCGATGAGCGTCGGGAACGACGATTCGTAGTCCGTCCCGTGGCCGCCGGTGACGCCGTTGATCGTTCCGACGACGCCGTTATCAGAGACGACGGCATCGTCGATCTCGTTCGGCTCGTTCCACGCGGCGAGGTAAGACGTATTGCTGTCGAACGCGACGCGCGGCATTTGTGAATTCGTGCCGTCGTCGGGAGTGACCAGCGCGCGCGAGCCGACCGGTTGGCCGTTCCCATCCGCTTCGATGCGGCCGACTTCGTATGTGAACGTCCCGAAGATTGTCGCGGTGGTGAAGACGATGTAGCCGCCGCCCGGCTTGTTGAACAGTTTCGGCATTGCGTCGATGTCGTTGAGCCGCACCGGACTGCCGATCAGCACGCCGTTCGTGTCGAGCAGCGAGAGCCAGACCGCGTTCATGCCGTTGAATGCGCCCGCTCCCGCCACCGCCCACCCGCTGCCGTTCCAGACGATACTCGTGCCGCGCGCGCCGGCCGGCTGATTGAACGTGCCGGCCGCGCCGCCGACGAATCCGGCATTGCGGATCGGCCCCGCGGCGCCGCTGGTCTGCACTTTCGTGAACCGCATCGATGCGCTGCCCGGCCCGTTCTCCTGGATCCACGCCACGCCATACTCCGAGCCGTTCCAGGTGGCCGAGACGTTCGCCTCGATCGACGGCGTCTGCGCGATCGTGACGTCGTTCACCACGACGTCGCCGTCGTCATCGAGCCGATAGAAGACGATCGACGACGGAGAGCTGGTCGATTCGGTGACGAAGATCCCCCACCCGCTTCCGTCCCACACGAGCGGCATGTCGCCGTCGGGATTTGCCGGACCTGTTGCATTGGTGCCGGTGACGCGGATGTCGCCGCGCATCTTCGCGCCGCTCGGCCCGAGGAGCGCGAACGTCAGCTGCGAGACCGGCTGCCCGTTCGCGCCGCGCAGATGATCGAACCAGACGAGGCCGTAGCTCGTGCCGTTCCACACCAGCGTCGGATTCGTCGACGGCACGTCGTCATTCGTGATCCGGATCGGCGGACTGTTGGGCGTGCCGTCAGCGTTGAGGAATCGGAAGAAGATGTCGGACTCGCGTCCCGCCGTCTGATCGGCGTAGGCCATCGCCCAGTTCGTGCCGTTCCAGGCGACGCTCGGCGAGCGGGCATCCTCGTGTGCGGCGCTCGCGCGCTCGCGGCAGACCGGCAGCGTGTTCGTGCTGAACGCGGTCGCCTGTGCGATGTTCGACGGCGGCGCATCGCCGGACGGCGTGAAGGCGACGACGCGATACATGCGCGTTACGCCCGGCTGCACACTCGTATCGGTGAACGTGGTCGTGTCGGGGCCGACGTTCGTCACGGTGACCCAGCTCGCGGACTGATTCCGCTCGATGCGGAAGCCGGTCTCGCTCGCCTGCGGATCGCGCCAGCGTAGCGAGATCGCGTTCGGCAGCACCGGATACGCGACGAGCTCCGTCGCTCCCATCTGCGGTGCGCCGATCGGCGGACCGGTGACGGCGATCGCGAGCGAGAATTCCGAGGTGCTGCCGCCGCCGGTGACAGTCGCCGTGATGTACGAGCCGATCGGGACCGCGGGGAGGTTAAATGTGAAGGGCGCGGGGAAGATCGTCCCCGACTGCAGCCACGTCGCGCCTTCGCCGTAGCCCGATGGATCGCGCTGGCTGCTGACGTAGAAATCGATGTCGTACGAGCCGGGCGGCGCATCGAGAAAACCTTCGATCGCGGTATTCGCGCCGTTCGTCGTCGCGTGCGTGATGACGGGAAAGTTCAGATCCTCGTTCGCGCCGAAGTCGGCGTCGGCGGTGCCGTCGTTCGGCGTGACGCCGTCGCCATCGAGATCGATGCCGAGCGCGCCGTTGTTGGAGATCGCGTTGTTGCGAATCGTGTTGACGTCGCTGTTGCCGCCTTCGATGCGGATTCCGCTGCCGCCGTTGTTCTCGATGTGATTATTGAGGATGACCGAGCCGCTGGTGCTCGACAGGCGGATGCCGTAGCCGAGCGGATTCGCGCCCGCGGGCCAGCCGATGGTGTTGTTCGTGATCGACGTCGCCAGCGAGGTCTGCACGTCGACGGCGCCGTTGGTGCCAAGGATACGATTGCCGTCGATGTTCGAGTTGTTCGAGCTCGTGATCTGCAGGCCGATCGGCGACGCCATCGGCGCGGTGCCGGTCGCATTGAGCCCGATGGTGTTGCCGCTCAGAGTGTTGTTCGACGCGTTCGAGATGAGTACGCCGTCCTGCCCGAACGCCGCGATCACGTTTTGGTCGAGATGGTTGTTGTTCGCGCCGTCGCGCACCACGACGCCGTGCACGCCGATGTCGTACGAGATCGTGCCGGTGAGATCGGTGCCGATGTAGTTGCACACAATCGTGTCGTTGTTCGCGCTCCCCGGAATCGTCACCGCCTCGGCGTTGAAGCGATTGAGCACCAATCCGCGGATCGTGCAGAACGCGCCGAAGATGGTGATGCCGTTGAACGTGCCGTTGCCGCGCACTTCGACGTCCGGCTTGCAGTCGCCGTTGATGTCGCCGTTGATCGTCGTGCCGTTCTCGCTGAGCGGAGGGAGGCTGCTGCTCAGTTGAATCGCGGAGCCGTTCAGCGACGGATCGAAGGTGATCGCCGTCTCTACGCCGTCCGAATTCGCCTCGTCGATCGCATCGCGCAGCGAGCCCGGTCCGGAGTCGCTCATGTTCGTGACCACGACCGGATGCGGCAGCACGAAGAAGTTCTGGGAGAGCTCCGAGGTGTTGTTCGCCGCGTCGGTGGCCGTGGCGGTGACGCTGTAGTAGCCGGACGGCAGCGTCACCGTGATGTTGAAGTTCCCGCCGCCGTTTGCCGTCACGTCGCCCAGGAACACTTTCCCTTCGCCGTGGCCGTTCGCATCGTTCGTGCTGGCGAAGACTTCCACCAGCGCGTTCGGCGGCGCGGTGCCGTCGAGCGTGATGCTGCCGTTGAGATTGAGGATGCGATTCGTGAAGACGGGATAGTTCAGAAACGTGTTCGGTCCGGCGTCGACGTCGCCGGCATCGTTGACGTCGACGCAGCAGCACGACAGCGCGATGCCCTGGTTCGTGTTGTCATAGATCGAGTTCCTGCTGATCTTGTTGCCTTCTGAGGGAATGCGTCCCTGGAACAGCTCCGCAAGCCAGCCGGGATTGCCGCCGGTGGAGAACGTGGGCGTGCCCGGCCCGCCGGCGGCGAAGACGATGCGCGCCGCTCCGCCGCCTTCCCAGTAATCGATTTCGATCGCGTGATCGCCGCTGCCGAGCAGCACGTCGGCGCTCAACAGTCCGCTGCCGCCGTTGCCGTTGATGTATTCCGTGGAGTCGATGACCAGACGTCCGAGGTCGTCGAGATTCGAGAACTCGAAGTGATAAGACCCCGGCATCGGAATCGACATCGTCGCCGTGAAGCGCGCGCCGAAGTTCTCGTTGAACGCATGCCCCGCGTTGTCGAGGATCGGGGCGTTGTCGCTGACATGATGAAAGTTGCTGCAGTCGTCGGTGTAATCGATGGTTTGGGTGACGTGGGTCTGGTCGGGAGTGAGCGCGGTGAAGAGCGGGAAGGAGAAGTTGAAGCTTTCGTTGACGTGCACGCCATCGGCACCGCTGAATGCGATCGTGTTGTTGCGGATCACGTTGCCGGATCCGTTGTCGATTTCCACGCCGTTGCCGTTGCCGGCATGCAGGATCGTGCAGAGCTCGATCGTGTTGTTGCCGCTGTTGATGCCGATCGCCGTGCCGTTGAAATGATCGAGCGCGAGGCCGCGAATGGTCGTTCCGCCGCCGGTCACGCCGATGCCGAGGGTGGGAGGGCCGTCGATCGTGATCAGCGGCGTCCCGGAGTAATCCGGCTGCGTCGTGCCGTCGATGGTGACGGCTTCGCTGATCACCGGCAGGTTGGGACCGATCGCGATCGTCCGCGGCCCGCTGCCGATCGCGAACTGAATCGTGTCGCTGCCGGCGAGCGCATTCGCCTCTTCGATCGCCGCGCGCAGCGTGCAGACCCCGCCGCCGGCATCGCACACGCCGTCGCCGGGAGTGGCGTCGCCCGTGTCGGCGGTGGAGTTGACGGTGAACGTCACCGCCGCCGTCGGAACCAGTTTGAGCAGAGAAAGAATGAGGACCGAGACGAACCCCAAACCGCGCAACGCCATGTCGAGCTCCTTCGGATACAAGGAAGCGCCGCAGGCGGGCGGTCGGCCCCATGCCGGCCGTCCGAGAGGACTTATGGATTAAAGACACCATATAGTCCAAATTTCTCAGGTTTTCAATGAGCAGCGATCAGCCGCTGAATGTCCCCCTGCCGCTCACGTTGAGCGCTGTGGATAAACACGTCAGTCTCCGGTCGCTGCGCCCGAAGCTTTATCAACTATGCAAGTGGCTGAATCACCGAACGACGCATACGCGCACGTGGAAGGCGACGGCTTCTTCGTTGTTAAACGCACGACCGGAGCGTCGGGAAGGTCGTCTTCCCCAGTTCGCCCGCTGCACCCTCATTACCGAGGGTCGCACCGTCCCTCTGCGAGGGCTGGACCTTCACTTGCGAGGGTTCAAGGCTGGTACGTTCAATGAGTGGCGGCTTCGCGCAAGGGATTTCGCTTGAGCCGTTCGTCCACTTCATTCACAGCGCGCATCATGCTCTGCAGGATCAACCTCGGATGGACTTCGCCGCCGCGTTGGGCCGACTCCTCCGGCGTCTCGCGCTTCCGCGCCGACTCGTATGCAGCGAGGGTGTCCTGCGCGTGGATCAGTGCCCTTTTCATCGCCTCGAATACCTGGAGGAATGTGTCCAGCGCTCCGAGATAAACCTTGTCGTGGACGGGAAGGATGTCTGTCGACAACTTCACCGTGTCGAGGAGCGTCAGTTCCGTTACCGGCAGATGTGCGACGAGCTTTCGCAGAGTGTCGAGGGTAATGTTTTGGCCCTTTTCCGCGCGAACGACCTGATTGCGGGGGATGCCGGCCCGGGCTGCCAACTCGGCCTGACTCATCTTCGCCGCCTCGCGCGCACTCCGGAGCTGGTGGTGTAGCATCGCCTTATTAATGTAGCATCAGATGGTTTAGTTGACAACTCTTTAGGTCGGATCGTGGCATGTTCGAAGCTGCCGTAGAATGCGCGAGGAGTGATCACATGACTCGACTCGATACTCTCGAAGCAGAGATCAAGAAGCTCAGTCCTGCCGAATTCAGCCAGCTGCGAGATTGGCTACTCGAGCAGGATTGGATGCAGTGGGATCAGCAAATCGAGCAAGATTCTGCAAGCGGGAAGCTGGACGCGCTGTTCGATGAGGCGGAACGCGCACATCTCGCGGGCAAGAGCACGAAGTTTTGAATCACTACGCGGCACCGTCGTTCTGGTCGAGCTTCAACTCACTGCCGGCTGATATCCAAGACCTCGCTCGAAAGAATTACGACTTGCTCGTTGTAGATCCGTGGCATCCTTCACTTCACTTCAAGCGTGTTGGGCGCTATTGGGCCGTACGCATCGGTCAACATTATCGCGCACTGGGCAAGCCAATCGCCGAGGGTGTGTTGTGGGGCTGGGTCGGAACGCATGCCGAGTACAATCGACTCATTCGCTAGTAACGGACCTCTGTGGCGTCAGAGATTATGGTGAACGTGAGTTGCGCGACTTTCCCTACAACGGGCTGTAATGCGCATTCGATTTCCTGCCACGTCGATCGGCTATGTTCAGGCGATATTTCATAGATGCAGACGTCCATTTCATTTCTACGGCGGATGGTGGTCGTACTCAACCGCTCCATCTCGATCATCCGACCGCTCGCTATCGGCCGCATGTCGTCGTGGGCGACATAGCGCAACGAGTCGCGATTCTCGCAGGTATCAAGAACCTGCTTACCAGCACTCTTCAACCCCCCGGCGCTGATCGACTCCGTTATGTGTATCAATTCGAGTCGAGTGCTGCGGTGCTTGTTGTACAACGGCCGGGGCTCGTAGATCCGCAAGACTAGCTGTCGACGCCCAGAGCAAAATTCCGGTACTCACAAGCTCGCAGTGGTCACTTTACGTCGGCGTTCCAATAGCGGCCCCTTCTCCTCTTCCAGGTCGTCGTCGCCGTAACCGCAAAGTTCCAGATCGACCCGATCACCAGTCCCGCGAATCCCGCCACATACCACGCCGCTCCGTGCTGGACCGCGAACGTCGCGACGCGCAGGTTCAGGAACGCGCCGATGGAGCAGGCGGCGTAGAACTTCAGTAATCCGATGAATGCCGCGCGGCCGCGGAGGCGGTGGTCGCGCCAGGTGAAGAGGTTGTTGAGGAAGAAGTTGCTGGTCATGCCGACGACGGTGGCGATGAGTTGGGCGGTGGGGAAGGTGGTCCACTGCAGCGTTGCGTACAAAACGAGGAGGTGGAGGAGGACGCCGCTGCCGCCGACGAGGGCGAAGAGGACGAAGCGGGGAGGGATGACGTCGCCGATCAGTTTGTCGGCGAGGAGTTGCAGGTATTCGAGGCCGACGACGACATCGAGCTTGCTCTCGCCGTGGAGGCGCGGGCGGAATTCGTAGGGGAGCTCGCCGATGCGCGGCGCGCGTCGCGAGGATGCAACGAGGTCGAGCAGGATCTTGAAGCCGCTGCCGGAGAGGGAGCGCACCACCTCATCGAGATAGCGGCGGTCGACGATGAAGAAGCCGCTCATCGGATCGGAGAGATCGGCGTGGCTGACGATGCGGCTCAGTCGTTTGCCGAGGTTGCTGAGTGAGGCGCGACGCTCGGTGAGCGCGGCTGCGGATCCGCCTTCGGCGTGGCGCGTGCCGGCAACGAGGTCGAGGTTCTCGCTTTTCAGTTTCGCGAGCATTGCCGGAAGCAGACGCTCGTCGTGCTGCAGGTCGGCGTCGATCACCGCGATGGAGGGCGCGGCCGTTGCCATCATCCCTTCGATGCATGCGGACGCCAATCCGCGGCGTCCGACGCGTTGAAGCACGCGCACGCGCGTGTCGTTGCGGGCGATGTCGCGTACCGCGTTCGCCGTGCCGTCCGGGGAGTCGTCATCGACGACGATGATCTCGTGATCGATCTCCTGCAGCACCGCGTGCAGGCGGCGGATCAGCTCGACGGCGTTCTCGCGCTCGTCGAAGGTCGGAACGATCACTGCCAGCTCGAGCACGCGCGCATCGTACCGTGGCGTGTTACATTGGATGAGGTCCCTTAAAAGAGAGAAACCAGCCGGCGGTCTCTTCTTCACGTTTTGTTGACGCGGGAAGAGACGGCGATCTGCTGTGTTTGAATCAGTATCCCAACGGGAAAATCATGAAAACCAGAGTTGCGCTTTGTCTCATCATTGCGTGCGTCGCGGTGTCTGCGTACGCGGGGTCGACCGGACAGATCGCACTGCACATGCCTCAGGGCACGCAGGCTGGTACGGCGAACGGCGACTACGTGTCCGACGCCGCCGGTCTGAACACCGTTTATCGCTACTGGGTCGAGGTGCCGGCCGGTCTCCCGCGAATCCGCGTGGAGATCTTCGACGCCGACATCGGCCGTGGCGGCGCCGCCGAGGCGGATGCGGGACGCGACCGCGATCGCGGCGGCGGGTTCAGCACCACCGTCGATTACACGCTTTTCAGGCCGGATGGTACGACCGCAGCGACGCTGGCCGGCTGCAGCAGCACGACCTGCACCGACAACGCGTGGACGATCCTGTTCAACAGCACCGCGGTGGCGGACCGGAATGCGGTCGGCCATTGGGAACTGCGGGTGGACATGAATGGTCCCGCGGGCAACAACGACATCAACGCGATCGGTATCCGCGCCAACGAAGGCAACGTCGACGGCACCGGCACGGAGATGAATGTCTACGCCGACTCGATGGTGTCGCTGGGTATCAATCCCGATCCCGGTGCCGCCACGCGAACGTACACGCTCTTTCCTTACGTCACCTCCGGTTGTACCTGCTCGCAGAACGACTTCGACCGCGACACCGACTCCGGCGACACCGGCTCGGTCACGTATCGCAGCCGGCTGAACCTCGTCAGCGCATTGACCGGAACGACCCAGACCTTCCCGTCCACAACGTTGTCGATCAACAACGCTTGGAATCACGATGACCTGACGTCGTGGGTCGACGACGATGAAGTCGACGACTACGGCATCTGGCGCGTCCAGCCGACCATCACTACGTACGGCGGCGGTCCGAGCGGAAACTACGAAACGTACTACGTCGGCAGCTATCTGACGACCGGCAATCCGACGTCGAACCCGATCGTCAACGGCGCAGCTCCGGCCGCGTTCCGCCTCTATCTGCCGACCGACGGCGGCGGCGTGCCGGTGAAGCCGTACATGGAGCAGTTCCTCACGAAGGCGTCAATCTCGCCCGGGCCGAACCCGCCCGTCATCGGCACGCAGAGCCGTTTCACGGTCACGGTTCGCGTCGTGAACCCGACGCCGTATGCGATCACGTTCAGCGCCGCCAACCTCGTGCGCACGGAAGTACCGGCGAACGCGTATGGCCTCGTGTACGGCGGCAACGCCGGCGTCTCGCAGGGAACGATCACGGCGCAGCCGGCGGTCGGAAGCACCGGCGCGATCACGTGGAATCCGAACAGCGGCACTAGTCTCGCCGCCGGTGCGACCGCGATTCTCTTTTACGACGTGCGCATCACGTCGCCGACGAACGGACGCAAGATCATCACGAACACTCCCGCTTCCGGCAACGGAACGCGCGCGACGTTCGTCGACGAGACCGGCAATGCGACGCAGACGCGCGCGACGTACACGCTCGGCGGTTTGTGCGAGCTGGCGGTCACGGTCGGCGGCTTGGCGACCGAGGCGGTCCTGTCGAAGTTCGACATGGACGTGCGCGGCGGCGGCACCAACATCGAGTTCACCACCGCGTCCGAAGCCGGAACCCTCGGCTTCAACATCTATCGCCTCGACGGCACGAGAGTGAACGAGACGCTGATCCCGGCGAGCCTCAAGGCCAGCGGCGGCAAGTACTCGCTCTTCGATCGCAACAACGCCGATCCGGGCGCAATGTACGTCGTCGAAGAAGTGACGTCGTCCGGGCGCAGGAAATCGTACGGTCCGTTCCATCGCTTCGAGGGATTCGATCGCGAGAAGGCGAAGGCCGAGGAACAGCGCCGTCCGCGCTCGTTCGCGACGAATGCATTTGCCGACGCGGGGTTCCAGTCGAATGCGAAGTTGCCGGTGGCCGCGGCGATGGTCGGCGTGAAGTCGACCGGCATCGTGCGCATGTCCGCCACCGATCTCGCGTCGTCCCTCGGCGTCGACGTGAAGGACGTCACGAAGGCGCTCGACAAGGGACGCCTGCTCATCACCGACAACGGCTCGCTCGTTTCGTACACGAGCGACGGCGCGTCGCTGTACTTCTTCGCGCAGAAGCCGAATTCGATTTACTCGAGTGAGCGCGTGTATCGCATCGAGCTCGATCAGGACGGCGCGGCGATGAGCAACCTCGCGGTTGCATCTTCGAGCGCCGCGGTCTCTTCGTTCACGGCGACCCAGGACTTCGAGACCGATGCGTTCCACGCGACGGTGCTCCCGCTCGATGCGGAGAGCGACTACTGGTTCTGGGCCGCGCTGCTCAGCGGCGATCCCGACATCGGGCGGCAGACGTTCAACCTGAACGTTCCGTCGGTCGCGTCGGCGAGCGGCGCGACGCTCAACGTGCGGCTGCAGGGCGCGTCGAAGGACGCGACGCATCGCGCGAAGATCACGTTCAACGGCGTCCCCCTCGGCGAAACGACGTTCACATCGTTCAACGCGCAGAACGCGTCATTCGCGCTGCCGGCCGCGCTCTTGCGCGACGGCGCGAATGAAGTCGTCGTCGAAGGCGTGTATCAGCCGGGCGTGTTCGACATCTTCTACGTCGACGGATTCGCGGTCGGCTATCAGAAGTTCGCGAAGCCCGATAGCGGTCAGCTGGCGATGAAGGGCAACGGCGCAGTCGGCGCCGGTCCGTTCACCGCGGCTCCGATGGTGCTCGACGTGACCAACCCGCTGCATCCGCAGGTCGTGCAGGGCGCGGCGTTCATCGCCGGCACGGCGAGCTTCGTCTCTCCGTCGCAAAAAGACTTTTATCTCGCAGAGAGCTTTGTGGCGCCGAGCTCGGTGCGTCCCGCGTACGCGGCGACGCTGAAGACGCGGCAGCGCGCGCAGTGGCTGATCATCGCGCCGTCGTCATGGCATGCGGCGGCCGATCAGCTCGCGAGTCTGCGTCAGAGCGAAGGGCTCACGACGTTCGTCGCCGACCTCGAGCAGATCTACGACGAGTTCAACGGCGGCAACAAGAGCCCGCACGCGATCCAGGACTTTTTGAAATACGCGCGCTCGAACTGGAGCGCGTCGCCGGCGTACGTCGTCCTCGCCGGCAACGGCACGGTCGACTATCGCGGCATCAACGGCTCGCCCGGCGCAATGCCGCCGATCATGCTCTCGACGCTCAACGGCATCTACGCGTCGGACACGCTCTACGTCGACTTCGACAACGACCATCTCCCGGACGTCAGCATCGGACGCATTCCGGTATCGTCAGCCTCGGAGCTGTCGTCGTACACCGCCAAGGTCAACGCGAACCGCTTCATCAACGTCGCGAACTCGCCGATGGTGTTCAGCGCGGACGCGGCCGACGGGACCACGATCTTCACCAACGCGAGCAAGCGCGCCGAAACGTCGCTCTCCGCGCTGCAGATCACGCATGCGTACCTCGATCAAGTCGGATTCGATCAGGCGCGCAACACGCTGATCGACTCGTGGCACAGCGGCACGCCGCTGGTGAGCTGGGTCGGCCACGGCGGACTCGATCGCATTTCCAATTACGGCGTGCTCAGTTCGTACGACGCGCCGTCGCTCACGTCATCCGGTAGGCTGCCGCTGATGGTCGCGATGACCTGCACGATCAACCGCTTCGAGAACGGCTTCGTCGATCCGCTCGGCGTCTCGCTGACGCGCGCGGACAACGCGGGCGCGCTTGCGGTCTGGTCCGCGTCCGGCCTCTCGGAGCACGCCGAGGCCAGCGAGATCCAGCGGTCGTTCATGCGGCTTGCATCGCTGACTCCGTCGTCGCGCATCGGCGATCTCATCGTGAAGTCGCTGGCCGAGCATCGCAACGACACCGCCAGCGTCTATCTGCTTCTCGGCGATCCCGCACTGCGGGTCGACCTTCCCACGGAGGTTAAGAATGTCGGTGGCCCAGGCACCGGAAACGAATAACGAAGAGAAAAAGCGGAGGCCTTATTCGCCGCCGTCGATCGTCTCGCGCGAACCGCTCGAGGCGATGGCGGCGCTCTGCTCCCCGCGGCCGCCGGCGAAGGGCAACGCGGCCAGCTGCCCCAGCGGCCCGATCAACTCGTAGACGCGACGATTTCGGCCATGCGCTCCAGCTCCTCGGGGACGCGCGTGGCCGAACCAGTCAGCACCTCGGCCAATCCCGGACAGAAATTCAGCAGCTTCCCGCGCGGATGCGCGCGCACCACGCGCGCCGCCTCTTCCGTCTCCGCGCGAATCCCGTCGAATCCCGTCTGCCAGATCTCCGCGATGCGGACGTCGTGCAGATTCGCCACCGCGCGCCGCCACTGCACGCACGGATAGACGTTGCCGTAGGGATCGATGGCGATGCCGGCGGAGCCCGCGCCGCAATGCTTGGTGGAGGACGGCCCCTCATCCGGCCGTTGGCCACCTTCTCCCCGCACGCGGGGAGAAGGGCTACCTGCCGCGCTTTCCGCGTTCCCGCTCTCGTTGCCCCTCGCCCCGCTTGCGGGGAGAGGGTGTCGCCCTTCGACTTCGCTCAGGACTGGCTCCGCGACGGGTGAGGGGTTCAGCGCAGCGAAGCGCGCGTCCTGCACCGCGATCAACTTTCCGATCCCTTCGCGTGTCGGCGCGACCTCGAGCGGCGTGCGATCGCCATCGTCGCGCGGCGAGACCTGCAGATCGAAGCGCAGCGGGAGCTCGAGCGCGTCGCAGATCGCGTACATCTCCGCGGTCTCGTGCTCGTTCCACGCGGTGAGCGTGCTGTTCACCTTCACGCGCAGCCCGAGCTCTTTCATCACCGACAGGTTCTGGATGAGGCGCGCGAAGCTGCCGGGCACGCGCGTCTGGCGGTCGTGCGTGTCCGCGCGCGCGCCGTGCAGCGAGACTTCGACGACGTACGGATCGACTTCATCGCGCAGCCGCCGCGCGAGCTCGCCGCGGAGCGCATGGCCGTTCGACTTCACGCGCACGACGAAGCCGAGGCCGCGGGCGAGAGAGCCGATGCGGAAAAAATCGGGATGCGCGAGCGGCTCACCGCCGCTCAGAATCACGTTGAGCACGTTCATGTCCGCGAGATCGCGGAGGAACGTCGCGTACTCGTCGAAGGTGAGCGGCGTGCCGCGCAGATTGAGATCGTTGTAGCAGAAGAAGCAGTCGAGATTGCAGCGGTAGGTGAGCTCGATCAGCACGCCGAAGAGATGGTTCTCTTCCCAGCTGCGCGCGTTCATCTGATCGAAGGCCGTCATGATGGCGCCGCGATTCCCGCTTCGACGAGCTGCTCGGCGAAGCGGATCACGTCCTGTTCGATGACGTCCGGCGCCGCGTCGAATTCTTCGCTGAGCAGCGCCGCGCATTCGCGCAGCGTGCGCGTGCCGTCCGCCAGCTCGATGAGCCGCGTGCCGACTTCGCTGATGACGACCGCCTCGGCCGCCTTCTGATTGATGACGATGCCTTCATCCTCGAACCGGCGAAAGCGGACTTGCCGGTCGAGTGTGAGCGTTGTGTTGGGATCGAGCAACTCGTGGTCTCCTGGCCCGGCCCTTAGGACGAATAGGACGAATAGGACTCATAGGACGTCCTATAACGTCCTATGAGTCCTATCAGTCCTATTGGTCCTATAAGTCCTATCAGGCCCGATTCAGTATAGGCCACACGTTCCCGCCCATCGTGAACGCGAGCATCGCGCGGGGCACTGCCGCGGCGATCTCCGCCGCGCGCGAGACGAGCGCGTCCGTCCGCTGCGGATCTTGGTTCACGTAAGGCGAGCATCGTGTGAGGAGTGAAACGGCGGCAGCGGCCGGCATGTTCCGCAGCGCGTTGTCCGTGCTTTTCTCGATCGCGACGATCGCGCGGAGACGTTGCGGCGTTGCGCTCAGCTCGCGCTCGAGCAAGTCGCCCGTGAAGGGCAGCGGAAGAATCATCCATTGATCCTCGCGACGGACGATTGCGTTCAAGTCGTCGCTCAACACCGGCAGTCCAGCGTCAAGTGCCATCCGCGCGATCGTCGACTTGCCGCCGCCGGACGTGCTCGGGAACAGAAATCCGTCCGCCGCGGCGCTGTGCACGAGCAAACCGTTGCCGCGATCGAGAAGCTGCGCGGCGAGAATCGGGCGCAGCACGTTTTCGACAAGTCCCCAGAACTCGTCCGGATCGTCGACGCAGGTCCAGATGCCGCCGCGCATCGACGCGAGATCGACGCGCGCCATCAGACGCATGCCGGCGATCGCGAGCGCGTTGTCGTCCCACTGCAGATCGAGCCAGTACTCCCATCCGCGCGTGTCGATCTCACGAAAGTCCGAGCGCGGCGCGCGAAACACTTGCAGCGTCGCGACCGCATCGCCGCTCGTGATGTGGCGACCGCTGCCCCCAGCGGTCGCGGTGCCGCTGAGGGCAGCGGCACCCACAAAGTTCATGCGCGGTCCGTAGCGCGACGCGAGACTCGCGACCTGCCACGAAGCGAGACCGTCGATGCGATAGCGATCGCCGGCGAGATCGATCGTCACGCTCTCCGTGCCCCACGTCTCGCCGGAGATGCGGCGCGGAAAAAGCGCGGGCTCGACGAGGAAGCGCTCCATCACCGCGCGATCCTTCGCGCGGCGATGCGCGTCCACGCCGCGAACGCGCGCAGTCGATCGGCGAATGCGATATGCAGGCGCGCCGCGCCGACGATGTCGTCGCGCGACACCGGCGCGTCGCGCTCGACGCAGTCGTCGCCTTTCGTGACGAGACCGCGCGGGTGCCAGCCGAGGACGCGATGCGCGGCGAGATCGCCGGCGCGCGTGCGAAAGACCACCACGTCGCCCGGCAAGTAAACGCGCCGCGCGCGCACGCGCACCGTCTCGCCGCGGCGCAGCAGCGGCTCCATGCAGTCGCCGCTGATCACCACCGGCGAATCCTCTTCGCGCGCGAGATCGCGCAGCGCCGAAAACACGCGAAGGTCCACGCGTTCAATGTATCCTGTGCGGCCGTTTGAGTCTCCTAGTCTCCTAGGAGACCAGGTGCGGATACTCTGGTGCGGCGTGCGCGCGCTGTGGTGAACCTTTTCGCGCACGGCACAGGAATGCAGAACGCAGAATTCAGAATGCAGAAGTCAGAAGCCCACCCGGATCGTCCGGCGGGCGGGCTTCTCACTTCTGCATTCTGAATTCTGCGTTCTGCATTCCCGACCCGTGCTCGCAAATCCACCTTCGAGCGGGAACGGCCGGGCGGCACGACTTCGTGTGTTTCAAGTCTGACTACGACATGCTGACCCCTCCCTACGGCGGTACCCTCATCGATCTTCTCGTGCGCGGCGAAGAGCGCGACTCGCTGTTGCGCGAAGCGGCCGCGCTGCCTTCGATTCAAATCTCGCCGCGCGCGCAGCACGATCTCGAGCTGCTCGCCACCGGCGCCTTCTCTCCGCTCGATCGTTTCCTCGGCTCGTCCGATTACGCGGGCGTCCTCGCGGAAATGCGACTCGCAAACGGAACGCTCTGGCCGATGCCGATCACGCTGCCGGTCGCCGCGGATGCGCCGGTCGCGGAAGGTCGCGACGTCGTGCTGCGCAGCTCGACGAACGAGATCCTCGCGGTGATGACGGTCGAGGAGATTTACGAGTGGGATCGAGGCGAAGCCGCGCAGGGCATCGCCGGCACGCGCGATCCGAAGCATCCGCTCGTGTCGGAGATGGAGCGGTGGGGACCGCGGAACATTTCGGGACGATTGCGCGTGCTCAATCTCCCGTCGCCGTTCGACTTTCGCGAATTGCGACGCACGCCGGCCGAGGTGCGCGCGAAGCTCGCGGAGCTCGGACGCGATCAGGTCGTCGCGTTCCAAACGCGCAATCCGATGCATCGCGCGCACGAAGAGCTGACGCGCCGCGCGATCGAAGCCGTCGACGGAACGCTGCTGCTGCATCCTGCAGTTGGTCTGACGAAACCGGGCGATGTCGATCACTTCACGCGCGTCCGCATCTACAAGGCGCTCGTCGAGCGTTACTTCCCGAAGGACCGCGTGCTGCTCTCGCTCCTGCCGCTGGCGATGCGCATGGCCGGTCCGCGCGAAGCGCTCTGGCACGCGCTCATCCGCCGCAACTTCGGTGCGAGCCACTTCATCGTCGGCCGCGATCACGCCAGCCCCGGTCCGCAGTTTTACGGCCCGTACGACGCGCAGGAGCTCGTCGCGCAACACTCCGACGAGATCGGGATGAAGATGGTGCCGTTCCACGACCTCGTCTACGTCGTGAATGAGGACCGCTACGAAGAAGCGTCGCGCGTCCCCGCCGGCGCGGAGACGCGCTCCATCTCCGGTACGCAGCTCCGCGACCACTATCTCGCCGCCGGCGTCGCGCTGCCGTCGTGGTTCACGCGGCCCGAGACCGCGGCGATTCTCGCGGAGAGCTACCCGCCGCGGCATCAGCAGGGCGTCTGCATCTGGTTCACCGGCCTTCCGTCCTCCGGCAAATCCACGACCGCCGAGATCCTTGTCGCGCGCCTCCTCGAACACGGTCGCCAGTCCACGCTCCTCGATGGCGATGTCGTCCGCACACACCTCTCCAAAGGACTCGGCTTCTCGAAAGAAGACCGCGACACCAACATCGCCCGCATCGCCTTCGTCGCCTCCGAGATCACGCGCCATGGCGGCATCGCGATTTGCGCGGCCGTGAGCCCCTACCGCGCCGCGCGTGAAAACGCGCGCGCGATGGCGGGCAGCGACCGCTTCATCGAGGTGTTCGTCGACACGCCGCTCGACGTTTGCGAGTCGCGCGACGTGAAGGGGATGTACGCGCAGGCGCGCAAAGGCGCGATCGCGCAGTTCACGGGCGTCGACGACGCGTACGAAGCGCCGCTCGCGGCGGAGGTTACGTTGGAAACGACGAAGAATTCGGCGGAGGAGAACGCGGCGCGGATTATTGAGGTGCTGCGGGAGCGGGGCTTGATTCGGTGACCTGTGGAGCGGCGGCCGCTTCGGCCGCCGGTTTCCTCGCGAGAGGTCGGCGGCCGAGAGCGGCCGCCGCTCCACAGGTTCACGGAGCCGTCCCGGCCACCGCCCCCGCGATCCGAATCTTCCATCCGTCCAGCGGCGTGCCGCGCAGGTTCAGGTTCGACGTCAAGTAGAACAGCCGCTTCGTTGCGTCGCCTTTGCCGCCGGTGAAGCGCTGGTTGAGGTAGTACGGCGGAATGATCTGGTAGTAGAGCGTGGCGCGCACGCTGACGTTTTTCGGGTTCACGTCGGCCGGGAGCGCGACTTTGTACGTGACGATGTCGGAGCCTTTGCCGTTTTTGTAGTCGGGGTCGTTCGCCGCGTTTCCTTTGGGGAACGTCGCGTGGAGGAACTCGCCGTTGAGGGACGAGTCGGGGCCTTGTTCGGTCCAGCCTAACGGGAGCAGACGGTTGTCTTTCACTTCTTCGTCGCGGCGGATGAAGCTCGTGGTGAGATTTCCGTCGGCGTCGCGCGTGAGCTCTTCGTAGATCTGCACCTGGTCGTCGGACGTGATGACTTCGTGGTGCGGCTGGTACGAATTGTCTTGCATGAACTCCGTCGGCAGCGGACGTCCCTCGGCGTCGACGATCACGCCGACTCCGTTCGTGCGGCCGGAGCTCCAGACGACGCGCTCGCGCTCATCCTGGTTCTCGACGACGAGCAGCTCGATGAACAGACGCCGGAATCCGACGCCGCTCGGGAAGCGGTGGCCGGTCATGTTCGTGACCGTCACGTTGGCGGTGAGGTTCTTCGCGGCGTCGATCGACATGTCGGTCTTCACGGTCGCGCTGTCGTTGCGCGCCTGGCGAACGAGATTCTGAATCGCGCGGTCGAGCGCGTCGGAGCGGCCGGTCATGTAGTCGGACTTGCGCACGCCAAGGATGTCGTTGAACTCGTTGAACATCATGAGAAGGAACGCGTTCATGCCGAGGAGCTCGTGGCGCCCGAAACCCGACTCGCGGAAGCGGACGCGCACGTCTTCGAGCGTCGCACGATGTTCGGCGGCGGGATACGTGTCGTCCTGCACGATGGCGATGCGCGTTTGAATCGGGTCCGCGTTCACCTTCTCCGTCGCGCTCTCGAAGTGGCCGGGCATGTGGCAGTCCTGACACGTCTTCGCCTTCGGTCCCGGTTTGCCGAACTCGTTTTGATACGCGCTGTTCAGCCACTCCAGATACGTCGCCTGCTCGATCGAATGCATGCCCGGCTTCGGACTGTCGACGACCGGCAGGTTGATCGTGTGGCAATGCCCGCACATGCGCGAGCTCTTCACGTAGTCGTTGAACTTCGGCTTGATGCCGAGCGAGTGATCCATCGGGACGGTGGTGATCTCGTTGTCTTTGAACGGACCGAACAGCTCGTCGGCGGGACCGGTTTGAAAAAGGCCGGTGATGGAGTGCTCGAGGAAGTATTCGAGCGGAGTGCCCTTGAAACCGGGCGGAATCTCGTCGCGGCGGATGTGGTGGCACGACGCGCAGCTGATGCCGTCGCGGGAGAGTGCGCCGTACTTTGCACCGGGCATGCTGCCGGTGGCGAGGATGAAGTCGAGGACGAAATTCTCGCCGGGATGATCGATGTCGAGCTGCCGCTTGCCCATCACGCCGTGGCAGCGGAAGCAGGTGTTGAGGATCTCCTTGCGCAGCTCTTTGCGCTTCGCTTCATCCGTCAGCGAGTCGGCGTACGTCAGCTCGCTGTCGAGCTGCGCGTAGAAAATCGGATCGCGTCCGGCGAGTCCCATCGGCGACCAGCGCCACTCCGTGAACTCCGACACGTTGATGCCGCCGTTCGCGGTCGGCAGAAACATCGTCGGACCGAACACGCCGTTCGCCGCGGCGTGGCAGCTCTCGCATTGATTCGACGTCAGGAACATGTCCGGCTTGTGCGGCGACGCCGGGATGGCGTCCCACGTTTCGTTCGGAATGCGCTGTACCTGATTCGCGAGGACGGGCGCGATCGCGCGGAACGTCTGCAGGAACTCCGGATTCGGCGCGACGACCGGCGCGGGCGGCGCGAGCTGCATCGCCGGATCGTGGTGATGCGCCGTCTCCTTGTCGCCGTCGCGCCACGAGTCGTCGACGCGGAAGGTGAGGAACTCGCCCGGAAATCCCTTGATGTTGTTGATCGACGAGAACGTCAGCTCCTTTTCCGCCGATCCGTGGCAGCGCGTGCAATAGAGTCCGAAGCCGGCGTTGGGATAGGCGAACGGATACTGATGATTGTCCGGCACCATCTCGTCGAACAGTTCCGCCCAGAACCATCCGTCCGCCGAGCCCTTCGAGTCGCGGATCATGATCGTCCAGTCGGTGACCGGCGGCGGCGGATTCGTTTCGTAGCGCGCGGCCGGCGGACGAATCCCTTCCTTGATGATCATCGCGCCGTCTTCGATCACGCCTTTGCGTCCGCTCGTGAGCCAGCGCATCACCGCGGGTGAGTAGTAGACGCGCGCGGCTTTGTGCGTGCCGTAATAGATGTCGTTGATCCACGGACCGGTGTCGCGGATCGCCTTGTCGCCGCACCACTTGGCGTAACTGCCGGTCTGCAGCCACTTCAGAAGTTGCGTTTCATACTCGCCGAGTTTCTCCGGCGGCACGCTGCTCGGCCTCGGCACATCCGCCTCCGGCCCCGCGGCGCGGCAGACGGCGGACGCGTGCAATGCGAGGACGAGCGTACAGAGAGCGACGAACACCCGGGCGATGCGCATCGTTGATCCTCTTTTCTCAGAGTGGAGCGGCGGCCGCCCTCGGCCGCCGAATCGTCCCGGCGCCCGAGGGCGGGCGCCGCTCCACAGTAGCGGCAACGAGCGTGACTGTCGAGGACGCCGCATCGCTACGCAGCCCCGCGCCCGCGCCCGCGCCCGCGCCCGCTTCCGCGCCCGGGGTGGGCGGCGAGTGAACCGACTACGTTCCCCCACCCCGGGCGCGGAAGCGGGCCTGAGTGCTGGGTGCCGAGTGCTGGGTGCTGAGTTAGATGCTCTGTTACTCAGCACCCGGCACTCGGCACCCGGCACCCGGCACCGGGTGCGGGCTCGGGTAGAGCGAATCTACAATCGTGTCCGTGCCACGAGCGGTAGACATCATCATTCCCATTTACGGGGCGGCGGACGAATTGCGCGACTGCATCGCGAGCGTCGCCGCACACACGGATCTCGAAACGCATCGAGTGATCCTCGTGATCGATGGCCCGCAGGAGCTTCCGAGCCTGCCTGCCTGGACCATTCTTCAAAACGAACGACGCATCGGGTTTGCCGCGAGCGTCAATCGCGGGATCGCCGAGTCGACGCGCGACGTCGTGCTGCTCAATAGCGACACGATCGTGACGCCGCGATGGATCGAGAAGTTGATCGATGCCGCGTATTCGCACGAGGACATCGGCACCGTTACGCCGCTCTCGAACAACGCGACGCTCTGCTCGGTGCCGCGCGCATTCGAAGAGAACCTGATTCCAGACATCGCATCGTTCGCGGAGCGCGTCGAGCGCGTGTCGATGCGCAGCTACCCGCGCATTCCGACCGGTGTCGGCTTCTGTCTCTACATCCGCCGTGCGCTGCTCGATGACATCGGCCTCTTCGACGCGAAGCGCTTCGCGGATGGCTACGGCGAAGAGAACGAGTTCTGCCTGCGCGCGCTCGATCGCGGCTGGCTGCACATTGCCGACGACGCGACGTTCATCTACCACGCCGGCCACCGCAGCTTCGGCAACTCGCGAGCGGAGCGCCAGCGACGCGCGAGAGCGAAATTGCCGCGGCGCTACACGGCGATGATCGCGGAGTTCATGAAGCGCGATCCGCTGGCGGAGGTGCGCGCGCGCATTGCGGCTGCACGGATGGCATCTGCCATCCGCCATCCGCCATCCGGATTGCGCATCGCGCATCTCGTCCACGGCTGGCCGCCGTTCCAACACGCCGGCACGGAGCTGTACGCCTATTGGCTCGTTCAAAGGCAACGTGAAAATCATCACGTCGCGGTGTACACGCGCGGTGCTGATCCGGCGCGCGGGGAACGCGAGGCCGTCGAGCTGGATGACGGCGGCGCGCGCGTGCGCATCGTGACGAATCACTTCACCGCGCGCGATCCGCTGCGGCGCAACGCGATTCGCGATCGTGCGCTGGAGCGCGACTTCGAGAAGTTTCTGACCGGGGAGCGTCCGCAGTTGCTGCACGTGCACCACCTCGCCGGCCACACCTTCTCACTCGCACACGTCGCCAAGCGCCTCGGCATCCCGATCGTGATGCAGATTCAGGACTGGTGGTTCGTCTGCGCGCGCGTGAATCGCTTCGATCGCGACGGCAATCGCTGCGACGGACCTTCGCCCGCAAAGTGCGCGCGCTGCGTGACGCTGACGCGCGTGCCTGCGATGAACGGTCTGATGCACGCGCTGCGGAGGCGAGCGGCGCGAGCCGCGCTCGCAACCGCCGATGTGTTCATCGCCGGCACGAACGCGATTCGCGACGACTACGCGAACGTCGTTCCGCGCTCGACGCCGTTTCACGTGATTCCGTACGGCGTGGCAATCGAACCGATCCTGTGGAGCGGCGCCCGCTTCGGGCGCCGGTTTTCGCGACGATCGGCGGCCGAAGCGGCCGCCGCTCCACCAGACACGAGCGCACGCCGGCCGATCCGCTTCGGCTACGTCGGCTCGAATGCGCCGCATAAAGGCCTGCACATCGCGGTGGAAGCGATGCGCGGCATCGATCCTTCGGATGCCACACTGGACATTCATCGGGGTTTCACCGAGGAAGAGAAGCCGCGCGTGTTTGCGGCGATGGATGTGCTGCTCGTTCCATCGATCGGCCTCGAGTCGTTCGGACTCGTTGCGCATGAAGCGATGGCGTGCGGTGTTCCGGTGATCGCGTCGGCCGGCAACGCGAGCGAGTTTTTCCCGCCGGGCGATTCCGCCGCGCTGCGCGCAATCGTGCGCCGCGTGATCGAAACGCCGTCGCTCATCGACGAATGGTCCGCGCGTCTGCCGGAGCCAAAGCACGTCGACGCGCACGCGGAGGAGATCGAGCACGTGTACCGGTCGGTGCTGCGATGATCCGCGCGATCGCGAATGTCCTTCGCGGCGAAGGTTTCGCGTCGGCGCTGCGCCGCGCGGGCGAGCGCATCGAAGAAGCGGCGCAGGACATCGCGATGCGAATGCGTCACGGATCGAGCGAAGCGGAGATTCTGATTTTCTCTGCGAGCAGCATCGCTCCGCGCACGGGAGGCGTCGCAATTCAGCTGATGACGCGCCTTCGCGGGCAGCGAAATGTCGCGCTCCTGCATCCCGGCGGTCTCGACGTCGGAGGACATCGCCGTCGCGCCACGACGATTGCCGAAGCGATGACAGTCACCGGTGCAAAGGCGATCCATCTCGAAGGAACGAGCAACGCTCCGCTCGAAGAGTTGCTGCGCTTTCCGCTCATCGTCAGCATTCACGATCTCACCTTATTTGACATCGATCGCGAGCTCGCGCGCCGCGTGCTCGTCGAAGCGCAGGCGCTCATCTTTCCGTCGCGCTTTCTTCTCGAGAAACATCGCGAGATCCTTCCGTCGCTGGTGGGCGAGATCATCGAGCCCGCCATCTGCCATCCGCCATCAGCGCAGCCGCCATCAGGCGAAGCCATCGCGTTCGCGGGCGCGGTGAAGCGTCACAAAGGCGCGCATCTTCTTCCCGACATCGCGCGCGCGCTCGACACGGAGCTGCACGTCTTTGGCGGAGGCGACGCCGATCTCTTCCGCCCGCTGCGCGCGCTGCCGAACGTCGTGATCCACGGCTACTACCGCGCCGGCACGCTCCCGTCGCTGCTCGCGCGGCATCGCATCGGACTCGTCGTGCTTCCGTCGATCGTGCCGGAGTCCTTCTCGCTCGTGTTGTCTGAAGCGTGGCAAGCCGGCGCGCGCGTCATCGCGTTCGATCATGGCGCACAGGCCGAGCGCATCCGCGCTCACGGCAATGGCTGGCTCGTGCCGCTCGAATCCGGCGCGCGCGGTCTCGTCGACGCCATCACGCGCCACAACTGCGCGGACGCGTCTTCGTAAACGAGCTCCATCCCACCGTTCGGCCGTGGCGGTTTGCACGCGCGCTTCGCGACGAGGAACGACTGCACGCCGATCGCGCGCAGCCGCTCCGCGAGCGTTGCGGTGTCGGGCGCGAGAATGCGCCCGTACGCGAACGGTCCGTTCTCGTCGCCGATCAGCGATCCGCGCGCGTAGTACTTCAACTGCTCGCCGCCGCACGCGTACACGCGATCGTCGCCCGCGCGCACGACGGCGGCGTATTCCGGCACGCGCGTGCGCAGCTCCGCGTCGCGCTGCGCGTCGTTCACGGGCGGCAATCCCATCACGACCAATCGATACGCGATGTAAAACACGCCGGGTGCGATTGCGATCCATCGGATGGCTGAAGCTCCATCACCTTTGTGGGTGCCGCTGCCCTCAGCGGCACCGCCGGCTTTGCCGGCCAGCGGCGCGTTGCGCCGCGCGACCGCTGAGGGCAGCGGTCGCCACAATCTCTGTGCGACGGCGACGCAGATCAGCGGAAGCAGCGGCACGAGGTAGCGCGTGTCCTGCGGCAGGAACGCGAACACGATCACGTACGCGGCGCAGAGGATTGCGACGATGCGCGCGCGCAGGTCGCGGCGCGCGATCGCGATCAGCGCGATCACGATTCCGATGAGCAGCGGCGTGACCGGCGGCTGGAAGTTCACGTGCTGCCGCGCGAACGTCACGTTCCAGAGAAGCGTGAGCGTTCGCACGATGCGCGCGCCGAGGGAGACCGGCGCGAAGTGGATGCGCCACAACGAGTCGCGCACGAACGGGAACAGCGGATCGCGTGTGTACGCAAAGATCCAGAGCGTCGTCGGCAGCGCTGCGGCGAGACACCACAGCGCGTACTTCATGCGCCGTCGAATGACCAGCGCGGCGGCGGCGAAGAAACCGCCGAGGTATTTGACACTGCAGGCGCTGCCGAGGAAGAAGCCGGCGAGCGCGTCGTGCTCGCGGTCGAGGCAATAGAAGCCGGCGGCGACGAAAAGCGCGAGTGCGGTATCGACGTACAACACGGTGCCGAAGTAGAGGACGATCGGACTGCCGAGGAGCAGCGCGGTCGCGAGCGCGCCTCCCCATTCGTACACGAGCGCGGACAGGATCACGAGCTCGGCGAGCGACACGAGATGCGTCGCGACGTCGCCGCCGACGAGAAACGGCGGCACGCACAGCAGCTCGTGCAGTTGCGGAAAGACGGGGAAGCGGTTGCCGGTCAGAAACTGCAATCGTCCCGACTCCGCGGCCGCGCGGATGAAGGGGAGGTGGTAGAGCGTCTCGTCGAATGCGAGCGGGGGATGCAGCGCGAGGAGGAAGAGAGGGACGAAGAACGCCAAGAGCGGCAGATACGAAGTGGAGCGGCGCCCGCCCTCGGGCGCCGGAACATTTCGGCAGCCGTGGGCGGCCGCCGCTCCACCGATCGCGATGACGTACAGCGCGATGATCGGCGCGGGGCGCAGCCAGCCGAGGAGTCCGAGAACGAACAGTGCGTGCGCGAGAACCGCGAGGCCGAGGGCGGAGCGGAGCGCGAGCGGGAAGCGCGAGCCCGCGACGAGCGTGCCCGCGCCGGCGGCGGCGAGCAGAATTGCGGCAAATACTACCGTGCCCAGCAGGAGCGGCATGAAAGCGGTATCATCCGCGAGTTCGCGGTCCGGATGCGAATCCTCATACTCACGCCACGTCTGCCGTGGCCTGCCGTCGATGGAGGGCGTGTGGCCATGTCGCGTCTCGCGCGATCGCTCGCGGACTGCGGCGCGGACGTGGAAGTGCTGTCGCTCAATCCGCGCAAGCATCGCGCGTCAGCGAGCGGGCCGGTGCGAGTCCGCGCCGTCGACATCGACACATCGCGCGTGTTCATGCCGGCGCTGCGCGCGCTGTCCGGTGAAGTGACGTATCTCGTCGCGCGATTCGTCTCCAAGAAATTCTGCGATGCGCTGACCGAGACGCTGCGCCGCTTCGAGCCCGACGTCGTGCAGATCGAGAGTCCGTTTCTGCTGCCGTACGCGTCGTGTGTGCGCGAGGCCGGCAACGCGCGCGTCGTCCTCCGCTCACTCAATGTCGAGTTCCGCATCTGGGAAAGCCTCGGGCGCACCGCGCGCACGGCGCTGCGCCGCCTCGCGCTGCGGCGCGTCGCGTCGGGATTGCGCGCGTATGAGCTGAAGCAGATGGAGACTCTCGACGCGATCGTGCCGATCTCCGCCGCAGACGCGTCGGACTTTCAATCGCTCGGATGCACGCGGCCGATGCACGTCGTTCCGTGCGGCGTCGCGGCTTCGTTCCATCGCAACGGCACGGGCGAGCCGGACCACATCGGCTTCATCGGCTCGCTCGACTTCCGTCCGAATCAGGAAGCGGCGGCGTGGATTCTCGACGAGCTGTGGCCGCGCGTGCGCGAGCGGGCGCCGCGCGCAAGGCTGTCGATCGCCGGCACGTCGCCGCCGCATTGGCTGCGCCGTCAGGCGGAGCGGCGCGGAGTCGACCTGCATGCGGACGTCGACGACGCCGACGCGTTCATGCGCAGGATGTCCGTCGTGATCGCGCCGCTCTTCGCCGGCGGCGGCATGCGCATCAAAGTGCTGGAGGCGATGGCGCTGGAGAAACCGATCGTGGCGACGACGATCGGCGCGGGCGGGATCGCGGTGCAGCACGAGCGCGACATCCTGATCGCGGACGACGCGCCGTCGTTCGCCGACTCGGTCGTGCGACTGTTGCGCGATCCCGAGACCGCGCGGCGCATTGGCGTTGCCGCGCGCGCGAACGTCGCCGAGCGCTACGACAACCACGCGCTCACGCGCGGACTGCTGCGCTTTTACGAATCGCTTTGAGCGCGCGGACGAACGCGCTCGCATCGCGTCCGCGGAGTTTCGTCCACGCGATGCGCAAGGCTGCGGCAAGCATCAACGTCACGCGTGCGAATGCGGCCCACGTTTTTCCGTAGTGCGCGCTGCCCCAGGTGAGGAGATCGGGCCACAGCTTCGCCGGATCGTGACGCAGCGGACTGTCGGCGGCGATCGTTTTCCCCATCGCGTGAACGACGCGCGCGTCTTCGATCACGCGAACGTCCCATCCCTTCTTGCGCGCGTTGAGACAAAACTCGATGTCCTGACAATAGAAGAGAAACCGTTCGCTGAACGGCGACCACGCTTCGCGACGAAACGCCATCGCCGCGCCGCTCACCCAATCGACTTTTGTTTTCACGCGCGGCTTCCCGCGACTTCCCGCGCCGCTTACGACCGCGATCATCCACGCCAACGTCGGCGTCGATCCGCCGCTCCACTGCGGCGAGCCGTCTTCTTCGATCAGTTGCGCACCGGCGACTCCGAGGCGCGCGTCGTTGTCGAACGCGCTCACGATCTTTTGCAACGCATCGCTTTCGACCATCGCATCGCTGTTCAACAAAAGAATGATGCGGCCATTCGCCGCCGCGACCCCGCGATTCGCAGCCGCCGCGAAGCCGCTGTTCGACTCGATTCGCACGACGCGCACTTCCCTCGGCATCAGCGCTGCGGTGCCGTCTGTCGAGCCGTCGTCAACGACGATCACCTCCGTGTCCGGCATCGCCGCGAGTACGGCGCGAGCACAGCGCAGCGTCATCTCCGCCGTGTTGTACGAGGGGATGATGACGGACAGGCGTCGCACGAACACGGCCCCTCACCCGGCGCTTCGCGCCACCCTCTCCCCGCAAGCGGGGCGAGGGGCAACGAACGGCGGGCGTGCGTTGTCGCCCTTCTCCCCGCTTGCGGGCAGAAGGTGCCCGAAGTCTTGTGGAGCGGCGCCCGCTTCGGGCGCCGGCCTCTCGCGATTAATTGGCGGCCGAAGCGGCCGCCGCTCCACCGGCGGATGAGGGGTCACGCCGATACCTCGGCGATCAATTCGATCTCGACGCACGAGCCGAACGGCAGCTGCGCGGTGCCGTATGCGCTGCGCGCGTGTTTGCCGCGGTCGCCAAGGACTGCGGCGAACAATTCGGAGGCGCCGTTGGCGACGAGGTGCTGCTCTTTGAAATCGCTCGTGCTGTTCACGAGCACCGTCAGCTTGACGATGCGCTGGATGCGATCGAGATCGCCGGTCGCGGCTTGCAGCGTGCCGAGAAGATCGATGGCGACGAGACGCGCCGCTTCTTTGCCGTCGGCGGTCGTGAGCTCGCGGCCGAGCTGTCCGGTCCACGGCTTGCCGTCGCGCTTGGCGATGTGTCCCGAGACGAACAGGAGATTGCCCGACTGCACCCACAGCTCGAACGCGGCGAGGGGCGCGGTGGGGACGGGGAGCGTGATGCCGAGGCGCTGGAGGTTCTCTTGGGCGGACATCGTCAATTAGCCAATTAGCTTGACATACAATTAGCCAATTGGCAAACTCTCGACATGCTCACCGTCGATGTCGTGAAGGCGCTGGCCAACGAGAAGCGCCTGCAGATCCTGGCGTGGCTCAAGGAGCCGCGCGCGCACTTCCGCCCGCAGGTCGACGGCGATCTCGTGAAGGACGGCGTCTGCGGCGTGTTCATCGCCGAGAAGCTCGGCGTCTCGCAGCCGACGGCGAGCGAGCATCTGCGCATTCTCACCAGCACCGGCCTCGTGCGCGCGAAGCGCATCAAGCAGTGGATCTTCTACAAGCGTGACGAGAAGCGGATCGCGGAAGTGAAGCGCGAGTTCCGCTCGGCCTGGTGATGCGCGCAATCCGCGTTTCGCGTCCCGGCGGCCCCGAGGCGCTCGAGTACGTCGAAGTGCCGAAGCCGTCGCCCGGTCCGGGCGAAGCACTGGTGAAGATCGAGGCGATCGGCGTCAACTACATCGATGTCTATCACCGCAGCGGTCTCTATCCGCTGCCCGTACCGTTCACGCCGGGCTCGGAAGCCGCCGGCATCGTCGAAGCAACCGGCGAGCGCGTGGTGTACGCGATGAATCCCGGATCGTACGCGGAGTACGCGGTCGTGCCGGAGTGGAAGCTGGTGAAGATTCCGGACGCGGTCGACGCGCGCACCGCGGCCGCGGCGATGCTGCAGGGAATGACCGCGCACTACCTGACGCACAGCACGCATCCGCTTGTACAGGGCGAAGCCGCGATCGTGCACGCGGCGGCCGGCGGCGCGGGCGCGCTGACCGTGCAGATGGCGAAGGCGCGCGGCGCGTTCGTATTCGCGACCGCGTCGACGAAGAAGCTCGACATCCCGCGCGCCGACGGCGCGGACCTCGTCATCGATTACACCTCCGAAGATTTTCACGAGATCGTGATGCAGCACACGAACGGCGCCGGCGTGCGCGTCGTCTACGACTCCGTCGGCAAGACGACGTTCGACAAGAGCCTCGACTCCGTCGGCCTGCGCGGCGTGCTCGCGCTCTTCGGACAATCGAGCGGCGTCGTCCCGCCCGTCGATCCCTCACGCCTTGCCAAACGCGGCATCTACCTCACGCGCCCGAGCCTCGGACACTACACGTCGACGCGCGACGAGCTCCTCGCGCGCGCACGCGATCTGTTCTCGATGATCGAGAACAAGTCGCTGCACATCCGCATCGCGCGCGAGCTTCCGCTGCGCGCCGCCGCCGAGGCGCACCGGCTGCTCGAAAGCCGCGCGACCGCGGGCAAACTGCTGCTGATTCCCTGAGCAAACTGCAGTCTATCTCTCGCTTAGTGATGGCCTGTTAGGCGGAATTCGAACTGCCGTGTTACCATCTCGGGCGATCCGCTAAGTTCACACTGTAATGAGCGCGGTGACGCCCCTGTCCTCGGGGGTGTTTGGAGCCTGCGATGTTCGCCGATTCCGTGAAGTCTTTGCATTTCGCCAAAGCAGTTGGACCGCGTGTCGCGGTTCTCTTATTACTCCTCGGCGGCACGGTATCGCTACTCCGCGCCGACTATTGCACACCAGGCGCTGAGGAACCACCGCACATCAACGGTGTTGAAATCGTCGCGACAAGCGAGCCCGCCAAATTTCAATATCGGATCTATCATAATGGCGCCGACGTGTACGCCTCCTGTCCGGAGTGTTCCGGGCTCACCAATTACGGGCTCTGGACACCGACCACGCAGGATTTCCTGGTATGGGCTCAGTGCAGGACGACGTCGCCGACATTGCGAATTGACGCGTACAAGTGCAGCCAATGGACCACGCAGTTTGTTGAAGTACCGGTCGTGGATACGACGCCGATCGTGACACTTCGTGAAATTCGTGAGACGGCACACGAAAAGATCATCGACTACAACTACCGCTTTCCGAATAGCGGTGACGGGAACAGGATTTATCACATCTATCAGTATGCGGACGGCAGGCAGACCGAAATCAAGTGGAGCGGAGTAGAGCCGGGTCATCAAGTCGATGTTGAAGGGATTGCTCAGGTAAAGTTCGACCCGACGGACGCCGTTACTGTCACGTCGATCTTTCGGGCCTGTTCGGGGGTTACGACAGTTCGCGTAAACAGCAGTTCCGGCGCGTGCAATCTCACGCCCGGTGTTCAGCCGCTTTTGGGAACGATCGGGAGCAGTTGCAGCAAATGCTCTGCCGATCCCGTGAACATGACGAACGGCAACATGGAGTTCGAAGAAGTCGATCCTTTGCCGTCCAACAACTTTTTCGCGTTTCGCCGTCATTACGACTCACAAGCGAAGAATATCGGTACGTTCGGAGCCGGATGGACGACCTTGTTCGAGTCCTTCGCGCGGCTCACGGTGGACGATTTTCAATATCGGCACCTGAATGTCGTGACCGAGGACAGGCAGCAGTATGTATTCCGCGAGGTGGCCGGCGCGTTTGTTCAGATTTCCCCTGCGGCGACACAGAACCAGGCACATGTCTTTGCCGCAGCCGACGGAACCTGGGTCTTCACCGATCCGCAGGAGAAGGTCCAACGAATTTTCTCCGGCGACGGAAGGCTGATCGCGTACCGCGAAATCGCCACCGGCCGGGAGATTTCGATCAGCTGGAATGACAACTTGCCGGCTGCGGTCACGGATTCTTACGCGAACTGGACGCTGCTGTTCACCGCCGACTCCTCGACACATCGCATTACCGCCATTGACGTTGCCGGACGGCCGGACATCCACTGGGGTTATGTCTATTCCGGCGAACGCCTCGTTCGTGTCGACTCGCCGCTCGGAACCTGGCGATCGTACGAGCATGGCAGCAACATCTACGGCGCGAACTATCCGATCACGGCCGTCCGGGATGGGGCCGGCAAGATCATCGAGAGTCATACCTACAGCGTCGATTTGCTCGCGCTCAGTTCCACCGGACCGAGCGATGAAATCGCCTCGATCGTCGTCAGCCAACCGGGGCGGATCAGTGGCGAAGACATGGCGACTATCACCTATAAGACAGGCCGAGTCGAAACACGTTATTTCCGTACGATCGCCGGACGTTACGAAACCGTCGAGATCGATGGCGGTTGTTCCTCGTGCGGAGCGGGAAATGCGACCTTCGCCTATGACGAACAAGGAAATGTGCTGCGCGCGCAGAACGCCGATGGCTACATCATCGCCAATGTGTATGACATGCTTCAACAGGTCATCCAAACGGATACGTTTCTGACGCCGGTCGGCTGCGATCCAGTCACCGCCGCGGACCGTTGCCGCCGAACCACCGACGCTCTCGGCACTGCGGCCCTCACCACGTCTTCGGCGAGCGTCCATGCGACTTATGAATACGGCGACGCCAACTGGCCTCGCCGGGCCACGGTCGCGCGCGTTGCCAGCGTTTTGCAGCCGTCGCAGCAACGCGTCGTCAGTGTGACCTTTGACGCGACTTCGGGTGACATCCTGACGCGAACGACCAGCGGGTGGACCGGCGATCCGGCACACGCCGAAACGCATACGACGACGACCGCGCTCTATGACGGACTGCTCGGCGCGGCATTTCTGCCCGGCGGACCGTCATTCCCGAACGAATGGGCCGCGTTCCCGCAGCCGAGGGGACGGCGGCGCAGCGTTGATGGCCCGCTGCCTGGCACCGACGACCAGACGATGTTTGTTTATTATCCTGTCCATTCCGCCGTGCCGCCAGTCGCGCGGGGCCGGCTCGCCGCGGTTCGTAATGCCGCAGGACACATTACGTTGTACGAAGACTACGACGCCTTCGGCAATGCGCAGCGTGTCACGGACGCAAACGGCGTCCCGCAGACCACCGCCGTAGACAGCATCGGGCGAGTCGTGTCCACGGCACTGCCGCCGATTGCAGGTTGCGATCAGACGCTCGATCCGTTGTGCGGTACGAATATCGTCAGCAGCCGCATCTACAATGGAGCAGGCCCGCTGCAGTCCGATCAGCGGCCCGGTGGCGGAACGACCGTTTATGGGTATGACGATCGCGGGCGCGCCAGCGCGATGTCGCGCGGACCGGCGTCGAACGATCTGCGCGAACGAATCGAATACACATACGATCCGACGACCGGAAAAAAGAATCTCGAGCGAATTCTCGCTCGCGAGAACAACTCCTGGGTCGAGAAGAAACGAACTTCCTACGCTTACGACGGTTTCGGCCGTCTGGCGCAGACGACGAATGCGGACAACACCAGCGTCGCCTACACATACGACGCCGGGGGGCGCGTCGCAACGACTCGCGACGAGAATCATGCGTCGCCGAACACCTTCTATGCTTACGATGCCGCGGGCCGACTGTCGCGCGTGATGCAGACGCTTGCCACCGCATCCGGCGGATCGATTACAACGCTGTACGCGTACGACACGCAAGGCCTCGCGTCGGTCACGGACCCGAATGGAAACGTCACTCATTACACGTACGACGATTTCGGGCAGATGATCCGGCAGGTGAGTCTCGTTTCCGGAACCACGACCTATGAATATGATGCCGGAGGCCGCCTGGTCTCCACTGTTGACGCGAACAATGCTTCGACGGCCCGCGCGTATGACCTTCTCGGCCGTGTCACCTCTTCAACGTCGACCAGGGACGAAGCCGCTGAGACCGTCACATGGACATATGACGATGGCACGGCAGGACGATTTGCGATCGGCCGGCTGTCCACGATGACGGATCCGTCAGGCTCGACGAGTTACGCTTATGAGCGTCGCGGCCTGTTGCAAAGCGAAGAGCGGGTCATCGGCTCATGGTCGTCGTCCACGGCGTATGCTTATGACGTGGACGGCAATCGCACGAAGCTGGGCGATCTGGAGTACGCGTACGACTTCGCCGGCCATCCCCTGACGGTCGCGCGCCGCGAGTGCGCCACCTGTACCGCCGTCCCAATCGTCACCTCGGCGTCTTACCTGCCGTTCGGTCCGGAACGGACGCTGGTCTTCGCCAACGGAACGACACAAACGAAGTTATACGACACGCGCTACCGGATCAGCAGAAACACGCTCACGGCATCCGGTCTGACCCTCGCTGATTTCATCTATGCGCAAGACGGCGCGGGGAACATCACCGGCATCGCCGATGCCGTCGATGCCACGTTCAGCCGTACGTTTGCCTATGACGACCTCAATCGGCTGACGGGCGCGGGCACCGGCACATCATTATGGGGTTCGGCCGCATACACATATGACGCGATGGGCAACGCTCTGTCGGAGAGCGTCGGCGACTGGAGCGCAACATTTGCGTATGACGGCACCACTCCCAAAATCTCCGTAGCGACAGAGCAGGCAGTGGAGTTTCCTGTCGAATATGACGCGGCCGGCAATGAACTCTCGACGATGTATGTCCTGCGACCCGCTGCTGACGGCAGACTGTTCGACACAAGCAATAATCAGGTAGCGCGAGAATATTCTCCGCGTAACCTGCTCGCGCATCTGGCGGCGAACTGGCGGCGGCCATGTCGAACGATTCCGTGCCGGCCGCCCTTTCCGCCGCCGAACATTACTCAGTTCGACTACACGTATGACGGTCGTGGTGTGAGAGTGCACCTGGAGACGAGCAGCCTGGAAGCGCGGGATTTTGTCTACACTCCCGAGCTCAACCTCTCAGTCACCCGGGATCCGAATGCTGATACCGTCGACGAGTTCGTCTGGTTCAACGGCCATCCGGTCGCACAAGTCTCCTCCTCGGCGCCCTCGATCCTGTACAGCTTCACCGATCACCTGGGCATGCCGGCGATTCAAACCGACGGCACGGGCTCAATCGTCTGGTTCGGCGACTACGAGCCGTTCGGCCGTCTCTATTCCCTTCGCGCCGACTACGGCTACGGCCAGCCCCTCCGCCTCCTGGGCCAGGACGTCGCCGGGCAATACGAGCTCGGCGACGAGCATTACAATGTCTTTCGGTGGTACAGGGCGGGGTGGGGGCGGTATACGCAAGATGATCCTTTGACAAATGGCGTGAACTCGTACCCGTTTGCCTCTTACAGTGCTGAGACATTGACGTATCGATATGCTTATGGACTGGACAACCCCATTAAAAACACAGATTCATTGGGGTTATTCGTTCCGGCAGCAGGCGCGCTTGGCGCTGTATGTGCCGCTGATCCTGAACCTGTTACGAAAACTGTACTTGCAGCAGCCTTGCTGGGGTTGGCGCTGGTGGTGGTTGCGCAGAATATTCCTAATGTCGAATCATATCCCGCAAAAATGCCATGCGAGGCCTGTCACCAGGGTCCAAAGCCTGTGCCGCCTCCAGCTCCGGCGAATAAATGCAAACTCGTTGACGACTTTATCGATTTCAAGTCGAAGATTAGAATCTGTACGTATTGGTGCGTTACGCCCGAGGGTAAAACGTATACGACATTTACTGCGCATAGCGATCTCGCTCAGAAATGTGCGGCAGAGATCGAGCACGACGCGCCTGACCAGCAATGAGTACCCATTTGACATACGCCGATTCGCACCCCGTTGAATGGATGGTGACGATCGTGTGCGACTTCGTTCCTGTAAGATATCTAGTGCGACGAAGAAAGGGGATTGAGTTGTCTGATAGCAGCAGCCGCGATGTCGATTGCTTTCAGTTTTGGAATGGCGAGACTCTTGTCAGTGAGGTTGTCCTACCAGTAGACCGAGTGGGTCTGGATCACGAAGACGCTATGATCCGGATTCTTCATAAGATTCTGCATTGTCGTGTTGCCACGGTCGAGACGGACATGAATCCTGTTGTTGCGGTTTTTGGCCCGCATGGCTAAGTTTGTAATTGGTAATATCGCCGATCCGCACGTGCACCGATTGGTTCTCGACCATCGCGAAGAGATCATGCATGTAGCTGATCAGCTCGTCGCGCAAGCGACGTATCGTGGGCGAGCGAAGCGCCGCATTTACCGCACATCCCCGAGGAGTTGACGTCATTGACCTGCATCACTTACCGTAATTGACGGATGCGCGGCCCTACGCGGGCATGGGATCATGGCGCTTTCCCCGGTCCAACTCATCTGATGACACCCCGATCCAATCGATCGGTGATGACGAGCTCATTGCCGGCTCGCTCCGTACTGGTGTACGGACGCCGCCGCGGAGCCTTCAATTGGATGTCTGGGTCCCCTGAGAGGTTGTCGTCCACATGAGAAGAATCGTTACGTCCCTGTCCATGAAGCGCATTGCCGTTGCGGCAGCCGCATTCTTTTCGCTTTTCGGTACGGCCTATGCCGCGTCTTCCGATACCAATGACCTTCCGCAGTGTCGTGGCATCTCCATCACCTGGAAGATGCGCGAGGAAGCGCGCGAATCGAAAACCGATCCAGCCAAATCGTACGCGAAGAAGAATCGCACGGCGCCGCCAAAGGCCGCATGCGAAAGCGCGATGTGGCAGCAGGTGCACCTGCGGGCGGGCAGGCCGGCGAGACCACTCTCCGCGGCGGGAAAAAGAGCGTCGGAAGGCTCCGTATCCGCGATGCCCTACGCCGGTCCGCCCGTCGATCACCAGCCGGTACAGGGAATCCGCACCCCTCCTCTTCGCAAGATCCATCCGCTCCCGCCGCCCAACCGCGGCGATGGCCACGATGAGGGTCATCCCGAGCCGATCCGCCCGGTTCCCCCGACCGAAGTCGGAGGACCGAACGGGCCGGTCCAGGACTTCTTCGGGCCGCAGCTTTCGGCCCCGAGCCCCGTCGGCTCCGGTTTCGACGGCATCGGCATCGGTCTCGGCGCCTTCAGCCCCAGCAGCAATCCTCCCGACGTCAACGGTCGCGTCGGTGCAACGCAGTACGTGCAGTGGAACAACACCAGCTTCGCCGTTTTCGACAAGGCCACCGGCGCGCTGCTCTACGGGCCGGCCGCTGGCAACACCCTCTTCCAGTCCCTCGGCGCTCCCTGCTCCACACACAATGACGGCGATCCGGTCGTCAGCTATGACCTCCTCGCCGGCCGCTGGATCCTCTCGCAGTTCGTCGTCGGCGCCAGCCCGAGCTACTCCCATCAGTGCATCGCCGTTTCGGTTTCCGATGACGCGCTCGGCTCCTACTACATCTATGACTTCGTCACCGACCCGGTGAACTTCGTCGACTACCCGCATACCGGTGTGTGGCCCGACGGCTACTACATGACCACGCACGTCTTCAACGCCGCCGGTACCGCGCAGGTCGCGGCGCGCGTGCACGTGTTCGAGCGCGACAAGATGATTCTCGGTCTGCCGGCGCGTCAGGTCCAGAAGGACCTGAGCAAAGACGGATCCGCATTTCAGTATGGATTTCTTCCGGCCGACCTCGACAGTCTGACCCCTCCTCCGGCAGGCGAGGCGTCTTTCGTGCTGGGACCGAACGGACAGTTCACCAACCGAACCGATTGGACACGCGTTGCCGTGACCTGGGGAACGACGCCGACGATCACCTTTCCCGGAAGCGGCACGATCACGACCGTCGGCATCGGCAATGCCCCGTGCGTGAACAACACCGTCGCGCAGGAAAACCGCGACTGCGTTCCACAGCCGTCGCCTGCCGTCGCCGCGGATTACCTCGACAATATCTCCTTCCACTACATGTACCGCCTGGCGTACCGCAACTTCGGCGGCGCTCCGGTGCAGGAATCTCTCGTCGCCAGCGGGGTGACTTCCGGTAGTGCAAGCACGCCCTCTCACGGCGCGGTCAAATGGATGGAGTTCCGAAACGCCGGCAGCTCCACGACCGCACCGACGGTCTTTCAGTCCGGCACCTTCGATCCCGACACCGCTTACCGCTGGCTTCCGTCGATCGCGATGGACAAGGATCACAACATCGCGCTCGGCTACAGCAAATCGAGCTTATCGATCAGGCCCGGCATCTACATGACCGGCCGCCTCGGCACCGACGCCATCAACACGATGGGCGCCGAAGCGACCGTCCAGGCGGGCGTCGGTTCGCAGACCGCGGGGGCCCTCAACCGCTGGGGCGACTACAGCGCGATGACCCTCGACCCGATCGATCAGTGCACCTTCTGGTACACCAACGAGTACCTGAAGGCCAACGGCGCGTTCAACTGGTCGACACGCATCGCCACTTACAAGTTTCCTTCGTGTACGGCGTCCGCCGCATGGGGAACGGTCACCGGAACGATCACGTCCTGCGCCACCGGCGTTCCGCTCTCCGGTGTCGTGGTGTCGCTGAGCAACGGATTCGCCGACGCCACCAACGCGTCCGGCGTCTACACCATCCTCGTTCCGGCCGGCACCTACACGGCGACCGCCGCCGATGCGGACCGCAACTGCTCGAGCGCCTCTCCGGCGAGCGTCTCCGTCATCTCCACTTCCGGTTCGACCACCACCCAGAATTTCTGCATGTCCGGTGCGTCGAACCTGCAGTCGAATGGCGTCACGATCGACGACACCGTCAACGGCAACAGCAACGGCGTCATCAACAAGAACGAGTGCATCAACGTCAACGTCGCCGTCAAGAACAACGGCTGCGCGAATGAGACGGCGATCTCCGCCACGCTGACCACCACCACGCCCAACGTCACGATCACGCAGGGGAGCTCGGCGTATTCGAACCTCGCCATCGATGCCAGCGGCACGAACGCGACGCCGTTCAAGATCCAGACCTCGAACAGTTTCGTCTGCGGCACCACCATCAGCCTCAGTCTGAACCTGACGTACGCCGGCGGCAGCAAGTCGATCGGCATCAGCCTCCCGACCTGCGGCGGCGGCGCGAATCAGACCATCGCCACGAGCTCCATCGCCCTCACGGACCTGGCGCAGACCGATCGCCTCGGACGCGACGGCGTCCCGAGCACCTGTAGCGGCAAGGCCTGTCCCGCCGGCATCGGCACCGTCGGCACGCGCAACTACGACACCTTCACCTTCACCAACTCCGCGACCGTTCCGGCCTGCATCACCGTGACGATCAACGCCGCGTGCGGCAGCGGCGGCAACGCGGGCGACATCGAGAGTGCGGCTTACCTCACCAGCTACCTTCCGGCGAACCTCTGCACCGGTTACCTCGGCGACACCGGCATCAGCGGACTCGGGACCAGCACCGGCAGCGGCGCGTACTCGTTCAACGTTCCGGCGAGCTCGAACTTCGTCGTCGTCGTCAACACCAACACCGGCTCGACCACCTGTGCGCAGTACTCCGGTCTCGTCTCCGGCTTCTACGACCTGACCGCGGGACCGGGCGCCTGCCCGGCATGTACGCCGCCCGCGACGCCAACCGCGTCGAACACCGGCCCGTACTGCCCGGGCAACACGATCTCGCTGTCGACTCCGACGGTGGCCAGCGCGACCTACGCTTGGACCGGTCCGAACGGCTTCATTTCATCCGCGCAGAATCCGACGCGGACCAACGCCACGACCGCTGATGCCGGCACGTACTCCGTCACCGTGACCGTCGCCGGCTGCACCTCGGCCGCCGGCACGACGAGCGTCGTCGTGAACCCGACGCCGGCCACGCCGACCGCGTCGAATACCGGCCCGTA
>Ga0066652_100000112_pt1 | contig 46513 bp, 38 predicted proteins | sample GraSoiAngelo_101_FD_71413 | JGI IMG/M metagenome (GOLD analysis project Ga0066652, IMG submission 71413) | Grasslands soil microbial communities from the Angelo Coastal Reserve, California, USA - 14_0903_02_30cm | ecosystem: Environmental > Terrestrial > Soil > Grasslands | place: USA... | reverse complement strand
GGAAAAAATGGAGTTTACGCTGTTGATTTACTCAAAAAGTATATTTTTGCACCCTATAAACAAAACTTAACGACATGTCAGACATTTCATCAAGAGTAAAGAAGATCATCGTTGACAAATTAGGAGTTGACGAAGCAGAAGTAACTAATGAAGCTTCATTCACCAATGATCTTGGAGCCGATTCACTGGATACTGTAGAACTGATCATGGAATTTGAAAAGGAATTCAATATTTCTATTCCGGATGAGCAAGCTGAAACCATTACGACCGTAGGTCAGGCTGTTGCTTATCTTGAAGAACACGCTAAATGATTCATCCCCCTTGTGCGGGAATGAAATGCCTGCCATTACATAACAGGGAATAAACTAACTCCGCCTTCGGCTGTTATTTCACAGTGAAGGCGGTTTTATCTTAAAACGAACAGTACGGCATATATGGAACTAAAAAGGGTAGTTGTTACCGGAATGGGAGCTCTCACACCCCTGGGCAATTCAATAGATCAATATTGGAATGGCTTGGTTAATGGAGTTTCGGGCGCCGATATGATCACTCATTTTAATGCCTCTAAATTCCGTACAAAATTTGCCTGTGAGGTAAAGAATTTCGACCCTGTTCAATTCCTCGACAGAAAAGAAGCACGAAAAATTGACCGGTTTACACAGTTTGCCTTAGTGGCGAGTGACCAGGCCATGCGCGAGGCCGGTTTGAATAAGGATAATATCAATCCGGACAGGATCGGTGTTGTTTTTGCCAGCGGTATTGGTGGACTGATCACTTTTCAAAATGAGGTCACCGAATTTGCAAAAGGCGATGGCACGCCCCGCTTCAATCCTTTTTTTATTCCTAAAATGATCCTTGATATTGCTGCCGGCCAGATAAGCATGCGGCATAACCTCAGAGGACCCAATTTTGCAGTGGTCAGCGCCTGTGCCAGCAGCACTAATGCCCTCATTGAAGCGCATAACCTGTTGCGCTTAGGCAAGGCGGATATCATCCTCGCAGGCGGGGGTGAAGCGGTGATCAGCGAAGCCGGCGTTGGTGGCTTTAATGCCATGAAGGCAATGAGTGAAAGAAATGATGATCCAAAAACCGCCAGCCGTCCCTATGATAAAGACCGTGATGGATTTGTTATGGGCGAAGCTGCAGGCGTGGTGGTCCTGGAAGAACTGGAACATGCAAAAGCAAGAGGAGCCAAAATAATTTGTGAATTAGTGGGTGGCGGCGCAACGGCAGATGCACACCATATTACCGCCCCGCATCCTGAAGGGTTGGGCGCTATGAATGTAATGCTTGTGGCACTGGATGACGCCGGCATGAAACCCGATCAAATCGATTACATCAATACACATGGCACATCAACTCCGCTGGGAGATATCGCCGAAACCAAGGCGATCGTAAATGTATTTGGCGAACATGCGTATAAACTAAATATCAGCGCCACTAAAAGTATGACCGGGCATTGCCTGGGTGCCGCCGGCGTTATCGAGGCTATTGCCTGTATACAGTCTGTAGTGCATGATATCGTTCCACCGACTATCAACCACTTTACAGATGACCCTGAATTAGATTCAAAGCTGAATTTTACATTTAATAAATCACAAAAACGGACAGTGAATGCAGCATTGAGTAATACGTTTGGTTTCGGGGGACATAATGCGTGCGTAATTTTCAAAAAGTATAAAGGCTAAATCAACTTTGAACTTTTTTTCGTAGTTTAACTGTTGTGGATTTCATTACTAACCTGTTCAAGAAGCATTCCGGCTCTACTTTTAAAAAAGAGCTTAAAAACATCTTGGGGTTTAAGCCTGGGAATCTCTCACTATACAAAACTGCATTAACACACCGCTCGGTCCGCGATAGTGCAGATGAAAACAACGAACGATTGGAATACCTCGGAGATGCAATACTTAGTGCATTGATCGCCGATTACCTTTTTAAACGTTATCCATATAAGGAAGAAGGTTTTTTGACGGAAATGCGAAGCAAAATGGTTAACCGTCAACAGTTGAACGATATTGCCGTCCGCATGGGTTTGAAAAAGATCACACTTTACAATAAGATGGACGGCTCTTTAAAAGTGAGCCAGATCTTTGGTAATACGCTGGAAGCGCTGGTTGGCGCTATTTACCTGGATTATGGATATAAGAAAACCAGTAAGTGGGTAGATGAGTGTATCATTCTCCCTCATATGTTTATGGACGATCTCGAAAACCTGGAGATCAATCATAAAAACAAATTATATGGCTGGGCTAATAAAAACGGAAAGGTGTTGGAATTTGAAACGATCAATGAACGGTTAGAGAATGGCCGGCGCCTGTTTACCATAGCCGCGGTAATCGATGGAAAAAACATTGCCGAAGGAAGGGCCTTCAATAAAAAAGACGCTTCGCAGATCGCAGCGCAATTAGCAGTTGAAAAACTGGGTATTATTACAACTGATACAACCGTTGAAGAAAGTCCCGAATAAAAGTGTCTTCATTTTTCCTGGCACAATTCGATCAATACTCCATTTGTATGTTTAGGATGCAAAAAACACACTAGTTTGTTGTCGGCGCCCGGCTTTGGATCTTCATTTAATAATACAAATCCTTCTTCTTTCAGCCGCTTCATTTCTACGATAATATTCTGTACTTCGAAGGCAATATGGTGCAGTCCTTCGCCTTTTTTTTCAATATACCTGGCGATAATCCCCTCTGGGTCGCTACTTTCCAGCAATTCGATCTTGGCTTCGCCGGATTTGAAAAAGGCCGTATTGACTTTTTCGCTTTCTACAGCCTCCGTTTTGTAGCACGGGCTGTTCAATAATTTCTCGAATAAAGGAATAGAGGTACCCAGGCTTTTTACCGCAATGCCTATATGTTCAACTTTTTGCATAACAAGGGTTTCTGAATAGCTAAAATTAAGATTTATGCCGAAGATTGGCTTTTAAAGCAGAACCTTTTGGGCTAATTTTGTGTTTAGTATTGACCAATTTATGTTGCAATTACCGGTATATTTTGATTACAATGCGACCACGCCCTGCGACCCCCGTGTTGTAGAGGCAATGCTGCCTTATTTTAGCCGGTATTTCGGTAACCCGGCCAGTCACAACCATTCTTTTGGCTGGGAGGCCGAAGAGGCTGTTGAGCAGGCACGGGAGCAGGTGGCCAAACTGGTAGGCGCCGATCCAAAGGAGATAATCTTTACATCAGGCGCCACAGAAGCCGATAACCTGGCTATCAAAGGAGTGTTTGAGACTTATGCGGTAAAAGGCAATCATATTATTACCTGCTCTACAGAACACAAAGCGGTATTGGATACATGCAGCCACCTCGAAAAAAACGGGGCAGAAGTGACCTACCTGGCAGTTGATAAGAACGGTTCGATAGATCTTGCAGCGATGGAAGCAGCTATCAAACCTTCAACAATTCTCATTGCGATCATGTATGCCAACAATGAAACGGGCACTATCATGCCGGTAAAGGAAATCGGCGCTATCGCAAAAAGAAGAGGCGTTATTTTTTTTAGTGACGCTACGCAGGCAGTCGGAAAGATCCCGGTGAATGTGATCGATGACGGCATTGACCTGTTGTCGCTGTCCGGGCATAAGATGTATGGACCTAAAGGCGTTGGCGTTTTATATATTCGAAGGAAAAACCCAAGGATAAAATTAACTGCGCAACTGGATGGGGGAGGACATGAACGGGGAGTAAGAAGCGGAACATTGAATGTGCCCGGTATTGTGGGTCTCGGCAAAGCCTGCGAAATCTGCGGTGCGGAAATGGAAACTGAGTTTAACCGGATCAAAAGCTTACGAGATAAGCTGGAAACAGCCTTATTGCAAATTGAAAACAGTTTTTTGAATGGGGATAAGAATAGGAGGCTGGCAAACGTTACTAATATAGCGTTCAAATTCGCTGAAGGTGACAGCCTGATCATGGCGATCAATAAGAATGTTGCTGTTTCGTCCGGTGCGGCCTGTTCTTCGGCTACGCCAGAACCATCACATGTTCTAAAAGCCATGGGAATAGATGATGAACTGGCCAGCAGTTCCATTCGTTTTAGCCTGGGAAGGTTTACAACCGCGGAGGAAATCGACTATGTGATTGAAGAAGTCACCGCCAAAGGCCAGGAATTAAAAAAAACAAAATCATTAATCCAGGAATCTAATTCATAAAAGTTATGCATCAGACACTAGAAAATGCGATTCATGTAAGCGATAAGGCGAAGATCAAGGTATTGGAGCTGTTGAAAGAGGCAGGTGTAAGCAATGACCCATCCTATTTTCTTCGTGTAAGCGTGGTAGGGGGTGGATGTTCAGGTCTTAGTTATAAGATGGATTTCGACAATGAGTCAAAACCCACCGATCAGGTATTTGAGGACAACGGTATGAAGATAGTGACCGATATGAAAAGCCTGTTATATCTTGTCAATACGACGCTTGAATTTTCAGACGGCCTGAATGGGAAAGGTTTTTATTTTAATAACCCTAATGCTACTCGCACCTGCGGATGTGGTGAAAGTTTCGCGGTATAGGCAGGAAAAAAATATTCTTAAAGTCCCGCCGGACAGGCGGGACTTTTTCATGGCTGTTATGTTAATGATCAATCGATTTTTTTGGGCGGAGGAGGAGGTGGGGGTGGTGCTTGAGCTTTAATAATCATTTTACCATACTTCTTTTCAAAAGCATTTCTTTCAACCTTATTGTTCATATTGTACACAAACTTTGTCTTGTCTTTATGAACAACGACAATATCCTTATCGGATTTCCAATGCAAGTTGGCAACATCCGGGTTTCTTTTATAGAAATCGTTGAGTTCTTTAGCCGGCGGAACATACTTTGTCATTTCAATCCTGGGCGGCGGCGGTGGGGGTGGTGGTGGAGGTTGGTCATTCTGGGCCTTCAGGCTGCTGATGACCACCAGGCAACCGGTCAGTAACAAAAGTTTTTTCATGCAGGAGATTTTACTTTAGATTCAACACCGATCTTTTTCCATACCCGATAGATATTGGCGATGTCTCTTTTTGAATTCATCCCTGTTACCTTGCTATTTGCCACGGATTGGCAGAAAAAAATGAATTCATTCAGGCGTCTATTTTTCCCTTCACTCCTGCCCGCCTGCCGGTAGGCAGGCTCTGGTTCTCGCTCTACCCATGTATCCGTGGCAATTCCTGGAACACCATCAATATTTTTGTTAAACCCTTCATTACCTATTAAATATCAGGAGTTTCATTTATTTTGCAGCTTCTTTATCCAAATCTATGTGGGCCATTTGTAAAAAGGAACTCCGCCAATTTTTCAGCAGTCTTACCGGTTATATCGCTATCATCGTCTTCCTGCTTGCAAACGGCCTGGTGCTTTTTGTGTTTGAAAATAACATCCTGGATTTCGGTTATGCCACACTTGACCGGTTTTTCCAGTTAGCTCCCTGGATATTGCTGCTTCTTATCCCTGCGATCACCATGCGAAGTCTGGCCGATGAATTCAAGGCAGGCACTTACGAGATACTGCAAACAAGACCATTAAGCCGCTGGCAGATCATTGCCGGTAAATACATGGGAAGTCTTATCGTGGTGATCATTGCGCTGCTACCGACAATTGTTTATTTCTTTTCGATACAAAGGCTTTCTGCCAATGAAGGTATCGACACCGGTGCCGCGATCGGCTCGTATATAGGTTTGGTCTTTTTGGCCGCTGTATTTACGGCCATTGGTATTTGCACCAGTAGCTTTACCAACAATTCGGTCGTGGCTTTCATCGTCAGTCTGATAGCCTGCGCATTGCTGTATTATGGTTTTAACGCAATTAGTCACCTGCCGGGACTTGAAGGGAATGCGGATTATTATGTAGAGATGCTGGGAATCGATTTTCATTATCACAGTATCAGCCGCGGCGTTGTCGATTCAAGAGATGTACTTTATTTTTTAAGCGTGATCTTCCTGTTGCTCGTCATCACTCACCGGAATTTATTAAAACGATAAATGAAAGGCATTCAAAAAATAATCGAGTCAAAGTACGGTTGGTTGCTGTTGTTGATCCTGTTAGTCGCTGTTAACTGGCTGGCTTCCTCCTTTCATTCACGTCTCGATCTGACGAGGGAGAAAAGATATACACTTAGCCGGGCGACCAAAGATCTTTTAAACAGCCTGGATGGTGATGTACAGATAGATGTTTTTTTAAAAGGGGATTTTCCTTCCGGGTTTCGGAAGCTGGCAAATAGTACGGAAGAGTTTTTGCAGCTGTTGAAGGATCAAAAAAGTTCACGGATTCATTATAATTTCATTTCACCCCAGGAGACACTTCCGGGTTCAGACTCAACCTATGAAACCAGTTTGGTTAAACTGGGGGCAGCTGCCATTAATCTTACCGTGCAAGTGAAGGCTGGCCAGGAAAACAAGCGTGTATACCCGGTTGCGGTAATAAAGTATAATGGAAGACAATCCTTGGTAAATCTTTACTCGGGTGGTAAAAGAATGATAACTGCAGTCGAAATGAACAGTGCAGAGGCGATGATGGAGTATCAATTTGCCAAATCACTTGATGAATTGGTACATACCGATAAACCTTTAATAGGGTATTCTATTGGAAATGGGGAACCTGAGTTAGGCGTAGATATGGTTAACGGGCAACCGGTTTATCGAGATGCAAGGACGGCCGATTTGGAACAAACCCTTCGCAGCAAGTACCAGTTATTTACGCTTAACCTGCATAATCAGCCAATTATTCCGGACACATTTAAGGCCCTGGTGATTGTGAAACCCACTTTACAGTTCAGTGAAGATGAAAAACTAAAGATAGATCAGTATGTTATGAGAGGAGGGAAATTGCTGCTATTTATTGATGCGCTTATTGCCGAACAGGATAGCCTTCATTACAAGAACAGCACTGTTGCGTTCGATAGGAATCTAAACCTTACTGACATGCTTTTCCGGTACGGTGTTCGCATTAACTCCTCATTGATAATGGATCTGCAATGTGATTTCCTGCCTTTTGCTGCAGGTGGTACCCAGGAACATCCACAGTATGAGTATTTGCACTGGAATTATTATCCCTTATTTGAATCAAAGGGAAATCACACCATTAACAAAAATCTTGGTTTAGTTGCTGGGCGATTCGTCAACCCTATCGATACAATTTCAAGCCCAGGGGTTAATAAAACAATTTTATTATCCTCTTCAGCAAATTCCCGGATTTTAAATACACCCGTTTTAATAAGTGTAAATGAGAACCGAAATGAGCCAGAAGATGAGAAATTTAAACGGCATGATATCCCGGTAGCCTATTTGTTGGAAGGGAAATTCACTTCTCTTTTTAGAAATCGAATTCCCAGAGGCAAAGCAGATAGCCTCGGCATGCTTGGTGTTCCTTTCAGAGAGTCTTCTGTAGACAATGGTAAAATGATTGTCGTTGGAGATGGCGATATCGTTTTGAATGATGTGACGGAAAATGGACCCATTCCGATGGGGCTTAATTTGTTTACAGTCGGTTCGCAGTACGAGTATCAGTTTGCTAACAGGGATTTTTTACTGAATTCCCTTGAATATCTTGTCAGCAACCCCGCCATCAGCGAAACCCGTAATAAAGACATTATCCTTCGCTTGCTTGATCCGACCAGGGTTAAAGAACAAAAGACGACCTGGCAATTTATCAATATCGCCTTGCCAGTGCTGCTTATTATTCTCTGTGGATTTATTTACCAGCAACTGCGAAAACGCCGGTTTGCTTAGGCACTCACAATGACCCTACCTCTCAGGCAGAGTCCAGTATCCGGCATCAAGCATCCACTTACAGACTCCAGCACTATCTTTGTTCCTCAACTAATTAAAAAACAGCGATGACGTCTGACCAGATCGCTTACCTAGTATTCGGCATTATTTTATTACTGGCTTTGATTTTTGACTTAGGGCTATTGAGCAGGAAGAACCATAAAGTAAGTCTTAAACAGGCGCTCTATCAAACGTTTTTCTGGACTGGTCTGGCGTTTGCTTTTTTTGTTTTCTTGTGGATCCAGGAGGGAAAGACGCTCTCTTTAGAATATCTCAGCGCATACCTTATGGAATGGAGCCTGAGTATCGATAATATTTTTGTTTTCATTATTATTTTTTCTTCGTTTGGTGTCAGGGAAAAGGACTATGGCCGGGTGTTGCTTATCGGGATACTAATGGCAATAGTCTTACGTATCATTTTTATCACGGTAGGAGTAGTGTTGGTTGAAAAATTTGAATGGATACTGCTCGTGTTTGGTGGTTTCCTGGTTTATACAGGCTATAAAATGTTTACTGCAAGTAACAATGAAGAGTTTGAGCCGCACGATACAATGGTTTACAAATTTCTCAAAAGAGTATTACCACTGACACCCGGGGACGGGGATGGAAAATTTTCGATCATTGAAAATGGGAAACGTCGATATACGGTTTTGTTCGTGGTGGTGATCATGCTGGCGGCTATCGACGTGGTTTTTGCCCTTGATTCCATCCCGGCAGTACTTGGCATCTCCCGGGACAAACTGGTTGTTTATACCTCCAACATTTTTGCGGTGCTGGGACTTCGTTCACTTTTCTTCCTGCTTCGCGGGGCGGTCAGCAAGTTCGATTACCTGCAACAGGGAATAGCGATCGTGCTTGTGTTTATCGGCCTGAAAATGCTGGGTGAGCATTGGATCAACAAGTTGGTGGACCAGACAACCCAGGTTTTTATTTCGCTGGGAGTGATCGTTCTTTGCATATCCGGCTCTATTTTCTATTCTATTTTTATGAAGAAAAGAGGATTGCCGCCCGATGTAAAAGAGGATGAGATTTACTAATAGTGTTCCATTTATATTTTGTATTGCTTGAAATATTCCCTGCAGCATATAGCCGCTATTGTTAGGTCAGTTTCCACTGTCAGTGACGCCGTAATTGAGTACCTGGTACTCGATAGCCGGAAAATTTACTCTCCCGCGACTTCATTGTTCTTTGCATTGAAAGGAAACCGCCGCGATGGCCACCAGTTCATCCCAGAGTTATATAAAAAAGGCGTCAGGAATTTTGTCGTAAGTGAATTACCAGGACAGGGAATTTATCCGGGTACCAATTTTGTCTTGGTAGATGATACGCTGGCAGCCCTGCAAAGTCTCGCAGCTTTTCATCGACAGCAATTCAACATTCCCGTGATTGGAATTACGGGAAGCAACGGGAAGACGATCGTAAAGGAATGGTTATACCAACTTCTGCATGATCATTATAACATAGTTCGCAGTCCAAAAAGTTATAATTCGCAGATAGGCGTGCCATTAAGTGTATGGCTGATGAATGAGCAGCATACGCTGGCTATTTTTGAAGCCGGTATTTCCATGCCGGGCGAAATGAAAAAACTCTGGGAGATCATAAGACCCACTATTGGTGTATTTACCAACCTGGGCAAAGCCCATAGCGAAGGGTTTGAAAACATGCAGCAGAAAGGTGAAGAGAAGATTCAACTGCTGCGCGGTGCAGAAAAAGTTGTCTTTAGCGGAGACCACTTAGAGGTCAATAAGGCTATCGGTTTGTGGTCGAACGCGGAAACCCATGCAACACATAAAGAGCCATTTTTTATGTTTTCCTGGGGAAGTACAGAGTTTAATATCCTCCAAATAACGGGTATTAAAAAATACGACGATCATACCCTGATCGCGGCTTCCATAAGACCCCAGGCATTAGCTAAAACTACTGCTAATGTGGACATAAAAATTTTCTTTACCGATGACGCCTCGATTGAAAATGCAATTCATTGCTGGTGCGTAATGCTGGCTCTTGGCATTGATCAACGAATAATAAAAGATCGAATGAAGAATCTCCAGCCCGTCAATATGCGACTGGAGCTTAAAAAAGGGATCAATCATTGCAATATTATCAATGACAGTTATAGCGCCGATCTTAGTTCCCTGGAAATAGCCCTGAACTTTTTAAATCAGCAAAGCACGGGATCCGGGAAGACGGTTATCCTTTCCGATTTTCTCCAAAGCGGTTTGAACGATGATGAACTGTATACTTCAATTCTCGAAAGCCTCGAACGACATAAGATCGACAGGTTTATAGGGATCGGGGAGAAAATCACCCGTGTATTTAAGCCTCTCGCTATTCATACAGGCTATAAGTTAGAAACGGAGCTATATCCTTCGTCGGAAAGTTTCATCAAACAATTCCGATCCTCCCGGTTCAAAGAAGAGACGATATTAATAAAAGGAGCCAGGGTCTTTGGGTTCGAGAAGATCGTTCAATTGCTGGAACAAAAAGTTCACCAGACGGTGCTGGAGATAAACCTGAACGCCATTGCACATAACCTGAAAGTTTATCAGCGTTATTTAAAACCATCTACCAGGGTGATGGCGATGGTCAAAGCTTTTGCCTATGGAAGTGGGGGAGCAGAGATAGCCGGCATTTTGCAATATCATAAGATTGACTACCTGGGGGTGGCTTATGCAGACGAAGGGGTAGAGTTGAGAAAGGCCGGCATAATAACACCCATTATGGTAATGAACCCGGAGGAATCAGCTTTTGATTTGCTGGTTGAAAATAACCTGGAGCCCGATATTTACTCATTTGAGTTATTTAATTCATTCGAAAGTTTTTTACAAAATGAAGGACTGCAGCAATATCCTGTCCATTTAGAAATAGAAACGGGCATGAACCGTCTTGGCTTTGCATTGACTGAAGTCGGAAAACTGGCTTCACAATTACAGAACAATACTGCAATGAAAGTACAGTCTGTATTTTCCCACCTGGCCGCCAGCGAAGATCCAGCGGAAGATAATTTCACGGCCGGGCAATTCGAAAAGTTTCGACAGGCTGTTTCCATGTTGCAGGAAAAACTGCATTATCCCTTTTTACAGCATATTGCCAACTCCGGAGCAATATTCCGGCTACCTCAATTGCAATTGGATATGGTGCGATTGGGGATCGGCTTGTATGGTGTAGATAGCGGCGCAACTCACCAGGCAGAATTGCAGACTGTAGCCACATTGAAATCAACTATCGCCCAGGTCAAAGATGTAAAATTCGGTGAATCGGTGAGCTATAATCGCAGGGGTATTGTCAAAAGGGACTCCCGGATCGCGACTGTGCGAATAGGATATGCAGATGGCTTTTCGCGACGCCTGGGAAATGGTGCAGGACAGATCTGGATAAAAGGCAACCTGGCACCTGTGATCGGAACGGTGTGTATGGACATGACGATGATCGACGTTACTGACGTACCGGATGTGCGCGAGGGAGATGAAGTGATCATTTTTGGAAATGAATTACCTATCCAACAGTTGGCTGAATGGGCGGGTACAATTCCTTATGAAATAATGACAGGCATTTCTCAACGGGTGAAGAGAGTTTATTTCGAAGAATAAGAGAGTCAGATAAGTCAAAGGAGTCAAATAAGTCAATGGCTGCACCCTGACTGATATGACCTGTATGACTCGTATGACCCGTTCACTTTTATGACTTCTTTTATCCTTTCACTTTCTGCTTTTGGGTTATATTTGCCGACTAAACAGCCCCCGGTGAAGCTTAAAAAAATCGTCCTCATTATTGGCCTGATCATAGTCGCGGACCAGACTTTGAAAATATGGATCAAGACGCATTATCCCTATGGCGATACGGAGATAACCGGGTTAAATTGGTTCAAACTTTTTTTTATTGAGAATAAAGGAATGGCCTGGGGCTGGGAATTCGGTGGGGACTGGGGAAAAATGATCCTTACTTTGTTCCGCCTGGTAGCCGTGATATTCGGAACCTGGTATCTTGGTAAAATAATTAAGAAAAATTACAGCAGGGGATTCATTGTTTGTGCCGCTCTTATCTATGCCGGTGCATTGGGTAATCTTCTTGACAGCATGTTTTATGGGATGATCTTTGATGAAAGCCCGACAGGTGATGGGTATCATTATGTGGCTACTATTTTCCCTGCGCACGGATATGCAGGTTTTTTGCATGGACGGGTTGTGGATATGCTCTATTTCCCTGTTATCCGCGACGCACAATTTCCCAGTTGGTTCCCGTTCATAGGAGGTGACCATTTTGACTTTTTCAGTCCAATCTTCAATATAGCCGATGCATCCATTTCTGTCGGTGTTATCACTTTGTTGATTTTCCAGAAGAGATTTTTTAAAAAACAGACGCCCGACACGCATTCTACCATTGAAACAAGCGCCGAGATCAGCGATAAAGTACAGGTGCTTTGATTTGCCGGGCCAGTTATTCAAGGCAATAGCGACAAAAAATAAAGCCCGGGAAGCACGGAGGAGTTATCCATTTGTGCGTCCCGGGCAAAACTATTGGGAAAAGACTACCGAGTTTATTAATGGTTTTGTTTCATTACTCTCTTATAAATAGATGTCCCAGCCATTTCAACCCGCAATATATAAATGCCAGGTGCCAGTGCAGATGTATTATCAAACGTCAGCTGGTTTACCCCGCTGTTGATATCAAACGATTTGTTCTTAACGGGTTTGCCGAACTGATCTATCAGCTCTGCCTTAGCCACTCCATCTTTCGCAGATACCACGTCAAATAAAAGAGCATTGACAAAAGGATTGATCACCGATGAAAACGAAAATGTTTCGGTGGCCGATGTCAATTGGAGCGTCCTGGAATAGTCCTTCTGACCGTCATTTGTTCTCATGACGATGCGATAAAATGCTTTCCCGTTTATGTTGTCCGGATCCAGGAAACTATAGTTGTTCTGAACGGCGCCCGGATTATTGGCGCTATTGATGGTTCCGATGATCGAAAAATCAGTACCGTTATAACTTCTTTCAATATCGAAATAGAAAGGTTCAGTTTCGGTATTGGTTGACCATTTAAGTGTTGCCTTACCGTTTGTTAATTTACCGGTAAACGCTATCAGCGTAGTACTCAACGGCGGTCCACAGTTAATGACGTTAATCGTAACGATTGTAGTCGGATCGGTCGACCGGCAGTTGACGTCAGATAAATTGGTTAATGAAGTAGCTACGACCACCCTGTATTTATTGCCGGAATTTGCAACTGTTGTGAAGGCAGGCGGTATGGTGTAGGAAGAAACATACTCCCAGGCCGTTCCATTCCATACGGGAACAACAGGACCTATTGGAGCTGTAACATCGACCCAGGTCACACCACCGTCCGTGCTCCGCTGCCATTTGTAATAAGTATAGTTATTGAAAAATGATCTTACCGTATCGTTTATGGTAGCGGCATTTCCCGAACAAATTGTAGGTGTAATCGAAGGTGAATACTTCATGTTGGGCAAACAGGTAGCAATCGCAATATCATCGATCGCCCAGTCATTACCACCACCACCCGGAGCATTATTACGAATGGTTACATTCATAGAAGTTTGCCCGGCTTTTGTCCTGTACACGAAACCTTTTTTTACCCAGTAGCCATCGTATTTTAAATTACCACTAGTATAATATTCCTCCCCGTTTATCGTAAACGAAAGATTGGGGCGTACTCCAGAAGAGTCATTTCCGGGCCCGGGAACATAACCTGCGCTTCCGGCGCCTTTACCGGTCGAGTCGCAACCACATCTCCTGCATATGTTTTTAAACCAGGCCGCAAATTCATAGTAAGTATTCTCGCACAAGTTGGTGATGGTTTGATCAAATGCCCTGTTGGTTTCATAGCTGGCATTAATGATCAACGCGTATCCTCCGATACGTCCTGCAACCGTGGTATCTGTAGGAAGATTCCCGTTTGCCGGGATTGCGGCGCCGGTATGGTCTCCCATGATATCCCATATATTAAATACACGGGCAGCATTTGGCTGCGACAAGTTGGGATTGGTTGACCAGGTACCGCTGGTATTATTGGCAAGACCATAGAAGTTATCGTTAGGCGCACCGTTGGTAAACATCTTTCGGGTGTACGGTAATGGCACCAAGGGCGAGTTTGTTATACGGTTCTTATTGTGACCGCTACCAAATGTCCCTCCCGATTCGGAGATCAGTGCGTTCGTCCCAATAGCATTTGTGCACAAGCCATAGTCAGGTGCGATTTTTATTTTATAGACTGAAAAATTAGAAAGAGAATCGACAGAGCTACTTCCAAACCGGTACCGGAAATTCCCGGAGCTCAATAACACCGTGGTGTCGATGTCAACAATTGCGGCGGCATTTTTAATCTGTGCGCGGTATACAAATACACGTATACATGAGCTACCGTAGAAAGTAGGCATCAGGGCTCCCCATAAAAATCCGGCGTTGGTTATAGAGGTTCCCTGAGTGAGTACGTTGCAGGCACCAGAAGTGGCGCCGATATTAAACCGTAATCGACCGGTCGGAATGTCAATATTTGCCGAGTCTGTATCCGCGGCATCGGAAAAGCTTCGCTGAGGTCTACCCTCGTTATTAAGCATTTTCAACGAGCCCGTCAGGTACGTAAGCTTGGCAATATTGATAGTATCATTATACCGGATAGAGTTTATTCGTGTTGTAGCTGTGTTGCTACCCCCAGTCACGGCAATGGTTGCTCTAACTTCAATCGTATCACCCGGCAGGAATGTTCCGCCATTGGGACGCGAGATGTTAATATAACTTTTACCGGTAGTTACAGTCTGCGAATGCAACTGCTGGGGAATAAATAATGAGAACAGGACGCATGAAAAGAAACACCTTACTAGTGTAACGCCAATTCTCACTATGTTCGTGAAGGGTACAAAGGGTTTCAAATGGTATGGATTTTAGTTGTCCTAAAAGTAGGCCAATTCAAATCCTCAATCAATAGCAGATTTACCAGCTATTTGCCAGTAATACTACCTGCACCAGGAACATAACTTGTTCATTTCAGGCAAGGGTGGAGAACTAGGGTACCTGAATTTTGCGCCAGCATTCTAAACGGAATTATAACCGGTGTATTGTATTGATACCCGAATTTATCATTCGCTGCTTAAAATGGCGATGGCCGCCTGGGAATCCGCTGTATGTTTGGTGATTTACTCGTAGTTGTTAAACCATTCCTTTTCTACGAGTTCGATATCCTTAGGCAGCTTACCTTCCTCGAAAGGAATTGGACCAGATTGCTTGGTATAAGGATTGATCATTGGAAATATCCTGGCACGTTTGGCTGTCTTTGCCTTTCCGGAAAGGATCGCTCTTAAATAAGGCGAACCCTGATCTTTTGTGACCGTCGCCGTCCCGGAAATCGCTTTTAAGGGATAGGCAGAAAAATAAAAAGGAGACCTGACAGTATTTTTCATAGCGTGTTGGGATTATTTGTTTTTGTTTTTTTAAGGATTGGGATTACAGCACTAAAATAGCCTCCAGGTCGATAGCATTCAAGTACACGGATAGAAAAATATGGGAAATACTGTCTTTGCCGTTTTTTTACGAAGGGGTTTTCCGATATATGTTACATTTTGCCTACCATTTTCTCTGGAACTACCCATTTATCAAACTCATCAGGCGTAAGATAGCCAAGCTTTACAGCCATTTCTTTCAGGGTCGTTCCCTGCCGGTGGGCTTTTTGCGCAATTTCAGCTGCTTTGTAGTACCCGATTTTTGTATTCAACGCGGTGACCAGCATCAATGAGTTGTCTACATGCTTTTTGATATTCGCTTCGATAGGTTCGATTCCTGCCGCGCATTTGTCGTTAAATGATACACAGCCATCACCAATCAACCGGGCACTATGTAGAAAATTAAAGATCATTACAGGTTTGAAAACATTTAGTTCAAAATGACCCATAGCGCCTCCCACATTAATAGCTACGTCATTTCCCAGCACCTGGGCAGCAATCATAGTCAGGGCTTCACACTGGGTGGGATTTACTTTTCCGGGCATAATAGAAGAGCCCGGTTCATTGTCCGGGATATGGATTTCCCCGATGCCGGCCCTCGGTCCCGAAGAGAGCATGCGAATATCGTTGGCTATTTTCATCAGGCTCACCGCAATTGTTTTTAAAGCGCCATGCGCTTCTACAATTGCATCGTGTGCCGCCAGGGACTCAAATTTATTGTCTGCAGTTATAAATGGAAGGCCGGTTAGCGCAGCAATATGGTTTGCTACATTTCCAGCATAACCATCCGGAGTGTTGATACCTGTTCCTACAGCTGTGCCTCCCAAGGCCAACTCGCTCAGGTGCGGTAAAGTGTTTTTGATCGCCTTCAATCCGTGATCCAGTTGGGAAACATAGCCGCTCAATTCCTGTCCCAGTGTCAATGGTGTCGCATCCATAAAATGAGTTCGCCCGATCTTGACAACCTTCATGAATTGCTTGCTCTTCCTGGCCAAAGTATCCCTTAGGAGCTTAATCCCGGGGATAGTCGTTTCTACAAGGATTTTATAGGCAGCAATATGCATGGCTGTCGGGAAAGTATCATTGGAGGACTGGGATTTGTTTACATCATCGTTCGGGTGTAAAAATTTTTCTTTATCGGTCAATTTGCCGCCTTTTAAAACATGGCCGCGATAGGCAATCACTTCGTTCACGTTCATGTTGCTCTGAGTACCACTGCCTGTTTGCCAAACAACCAAAGGAAAATAGTCGTCCAGCTTTCCTTTCAGGATCTCGTCGCAGACCTTGCCAATGAGCACAGATTTATTTTTTGGTAAAACACCAGCTTCAAGATTGGTGATGGCTGCCGCTTTTTTGAGATAGGCAAATGCCCGTATGATCTCTTTAGGCATCCTGTTGATGTCCTGCGCGATTTTAAAGTTCTCTATACTTCTTTGAGTCTGGGCGCCATAATATGCTTCTGCAGGCACTTTTACTTCGCCCATAGTATCTTTCTCGATCCGGTATTCCATCTTAAAAAATTGAGCAGCAAAGGTAGAGGAATTCAGGCTTTATTACCTGCTGAGCGGTTTCCGGGAAGCGCTATTTACCTTTGAAATCTGGCTTTCTTTTTTCCAAAAAAGCAGAGGCGCCTTCTTTCATATCTTCTGTATTAAAGCACTCGCCGAATTTTTTTATTTCGAGATCATACCCCTGCTGCGTATGATCAAAATTGTTAATGCACTCAATCACGTTTGCGACCGCTACCGGTGCCTTGGATTGAATAAGTGTCAATGTTTCTTTTACTTTAGCCAGTAATTCTTCGGCCCCGGTAACTTCGTTTATTATACCGTATTCAAAAGCCTTTTTTGCGTCTATCATTTTGCCGCTCATGATCAATTCCATGGCCCTGCCTTTGCCGCAGGATTGTGTCAACCGCTGCGTGCCTCCATAGCCTGGGATAAGGCCAAGATTTACCTCGGGTTGACCAAATTTAGCTGTCTCGCTGGCATATATAAAATGACAGGCCAGTGCCAACTCACAACCACCGCCGAGTGCAAACCCATTGACCGCTGCAACAACAGGTTTGGGACAATTCTCTATTTTATCAAATACAGTTTGCCCACGTCGTGCAAGACCGGGTGCCTGTGCAGGAGTCAGTTCAAGAAATTCGCTAATGTCGGCGCCAGCTACGAAGGCTTTACTGCCCGCCCCGGTGATAATCACCGACTGAACTTTGTCGTCGTGGTAGATATCATCGAACAATTTATCCAGGTCATTGAACACCTCTTTATTCAATGCGTTCAATTTGTCTGGCCGGTTAATAACCACCGTGCATATGCCATTTTCCGTGGAAACAAGCAACGTGTTGTACATACCAATTTTTTCCAAAAATAGGCAATACTGCTATGTGGATCCCGTGGCAGAAAATAGGATCAGCGAATGTCCCGGCAAGGATTCGCAGAATGCAAAATTCATACAATGAATAGAAGAATTGATTGGATAGAATGAAAAAGGAGGATGAACCAGGGGTTTAAGGTTTAAAGGTTTAAGGGTTTCGTGATGTTCGAAGATTTCACAAGAGAAGACGAGGGCGAAGAGATTAGAAGGACCGGTGTTCTCCGACCCAGGTCGTTATATATCCTGCTATTTCCGTGGTAGGGGTGCCGGGTGGAAACAAACGGCCAACACCCTGGGCATTTAACGCCTGCATATCATCATCGGGGATAATGCCACCACCTGTCAGCAACACATCATCTAGCTGTTTTTCTTTCATCAGTTGAATGATCCTTGGAAAAACAGTCATATGCGCACCACTGAGAATACTGATGCCAATAGCATCCACATCTTCCTGCAGGGCTGCATTCACTACCATCTCGGGAGTTTGTCGCAATCCCGTATAAATAACTTCCATGCCTGCGTCTCTCAGGGCCGTAGCAATCACTTTCGCGCCACGATCATGTCCATCCAGTCCTACTTTGGCAACTAAAACTCTGATAGGTCTGTTCATTGGCAAAACTTGTGTCACGAAAATACATTGTTTCAGGACAGCGTTGTAAATTGTGTCAATGCAGTGCAGGAAATTCGGCAATACTGACCTTGTTGTAAGTGAAGTAGGTTTTGGTGCATGGGCTATTGGCGGGGGCGCCATGATCGGTTCTACACCGATCGGCTGGGGTGAAGCGGATGATTCAATTTCAGCCAAAGCCATCCAGGTATCGATCGATGCGGGTATCAATTTTTTTGATACAGCCGATATCTACGGGTTAGGTCATTCGGAAGAGTTGCTGGGCAAGACGATCGGCAAGAATTCAAAGATGATCATTGCTACCAAGGTGGGAAATGTGTCAAAGAATGAAAAATTCACTAGCGATTATTCTAAAAACCATATTATCGAAGCCTGCGACAAGAGCCTCCACAGGTTGCAAAGGGATACAATTGATTATTACCAGTTGCATTCGGCAAGACTTCAACATTTGCAACAAGGGGAATGCATCGAAGCCATGCAGGTTTTACTACAACAAGGCAAGATCAGGTATTGGGGGTTATCGCTGAATACTTTTAACCCCTCTCCGGAGGCTGATTACCTCATGGATAATGGTATTGGCCACGGGTTTCAACTGGTGCTAAACATACTCAATCAACGATCGCTGGAACTGGTGAAAAGAGCCAGTGCAAAAGGATACGGAATTATCGCAAGAATGCCATTGCAATTCGGGTTACTGACGGGTAAATTTGATAATAAGGCTTCGTTTGCCAATAACGATCACCGCAAGAACCGTTTGACCGAAGAAATAATTCATGAGTCGGGGCGGGCATTGGAACCTGTATGGGCGTTATGTGAAAAGTATAACTGTACAAAAACGGAGCTCGCATTGAGCTATGTGTTGAGTTACCAGGAAGTCACAGTGGTCATTCCTGGCATACGTACTGCCGCGCAGGCCAGCCAGGATACAGGCGGGTTATTCAAACTAAAAACAGAGGACAGGCTGATGATAGAAGAGTTGGGTAAGGCCAGTTTGATTGAGATCATGGAGATGATTGAAAGGCAGGGATAGAAGTTGTATGGTGAAAACTTTTAGTTTGAAGGTATTTTGAAGGATTCGTTTTCTTAGGCTTGAGATCATTTATCTGGTCAATTCTCTTTTTCATTTTATTGATCGGCCAAAACTTAAGCCCTCTGGGCCCGCCCCGCCCCCGCCTCCACCGCCGTCGCCTACTACTTTATCAGTAATAAGAGACCATCGACTGCCCTTCAGGATTTATCATCCCAAATACACAGACAATCTGCCGTTCGGCAAATTTCGATCCTCATGAATACAGATAATATCAGAACGCTCAACTAAAATGCATACATCTGAATACAAATATCATTATTCGTAAAACCGGAACCATGGGAAAAAAACAAAATAAATAGAGAAAAAACCAGCAGGAGAGTGACTATTTCCTGAACCGCTTTGTTCTTTTCAACCACTCCTTTTTCCTCAGATCTGATCCCTTCTCATCGATGTTTTCATAAAAGAAAATTTTCTCTCCGAGTTGGCGGGAATAGCTATTTGTTACCGAATCGAGAACAGAGATTGTTTCGAAATGATGAAATATTTCGTGATTGGGAAGTTCTCGCCCAACAACGATCAAATTCCTAAAATCTATTTATTCGTGGGTGTCCATAAATAAACGAGCCGGTGGTACTGACAACGCGAAGTCGTAATTTCTCATAGTGCTCGTCTAACCGGCAAATACTTCCAGCGCCTTGCTGATACGGGCAATTGCTTCAGTTTTGCCGAGAACTGCTGCGATATCAAACACCGGGGGCCCGAATTTTCCTCCCACCAGCATGATGCGAAACGGTAATTGCAACTCTCCGGGTTTTATGTTCTGAATGGCCGCAAGTTTTTTGAATCCGTCCTCAATGAATGCGCTTTCCCAATTATCAATAGCATTCAATTCTTTGGTAAAAGATTGAAAAAACTTTTTCTTGTCATCATTCCATTTTGACTTCACCGCATCCAGGTCGTATTTATCGGGGGCTCTGAAGAAGAAAGATGACTGCTGCACAAAATCCGTCAAAAGTGTGCACCGGTCCCTTACCAGGCCTATGACCTTACTGAGAATAACCTCATTGATATTGTCAATTCCATCTTGGATCAGCAAGATTTTAACAGGTCCCTGCAGGCTGGAGCTTGTTGATCGTTTTATCCATTCGTGGTTGAACCATTTTGCTTTTTCATAGTCAAATTTCGCGCCCCCGCTATGTACCCGTTCAATAGAGAACTTCTCTATCAATTCTTCTTTTGAAAAAATTTCCTGTTCGGTGCCGTCATTCCAGCCCAGCAATGCCAACAGGTTGATAAATGCTTCAGGCAAAAATCCTTTTTCTTTGAAGCCTTCGGTTAATTCTTTGGAGACAGGATCTATCCAGTTCATTGCAAAGACCGGGAAGCCATATTTGGCGCCGTCCCTTTTGCTCAGTTTGCCGTTAGGTCCCAATATCAGTGGTAGATGGGCCCATTGAGGCATGTTCTCCAATCCAAATAAATATTTCCATAAAAGAATATGTACGGGCGCCGAAGGCAGCCATTCTTCACCGCGGAATGCATGAGATATCTTCATCAGGTAATCGTCTACAACGACGGCCAGGTGATAAGTAGGCATTCCATCGGCTTTCAGCAATACTTTGTCATCAACGACCGATGTATCAAAACTTACCTCACCCCGGATCATATCAGTAAAAGAAACGGTTTCGCTACCGGGCATTTTTATACGAATCACATGGGCTGTTCCTGCTTCCAGCATTTTTTTTGAATCTTCAGCATGGAGGGTCAGCGAGTTTCGCATCTTCATGCGAATGGAATGATCGTATTGAGGGGATGGATTCTGTTCTGTTTTGAAATCATGTCGCATCCTGTCCAGTTCTTCAGGCGTATCGAACGCATAATAGGCATGTCCATCATTGACCAGTTTTTCTGCGTAGTGCCGATAGTTATCCTTTCTTTCGCTTTGCCGGTAAGGTCCGTACTTGCCACCGTGCAAGGGGCTTTCATCTGGCTCGAGACCGGCCCATTGCAAGCAACTGAAAATATATTCTTCAGCCCCGGCGACATAACGGCTCTGATCGGTGTCTTCGATGCGGAGAATAAAATGGCCCTGGTGCTTTTTTGCAAACAGGTAGTTATATAAAACCGTTCTTACTCCCCCGAGATGCAAACCACCGGTAGGACTGGGGGCAAAGCGGACCCTGATCTTTTTACTCATAAGTCGCAAAGATAAAGTGATGAAAGCAGAAGGTTGTGCTAAGAAGCCGCGAATCACAGCCGAGTGCAATTGGTATCCCCCCCAATGTTGTGCTGTCTTGCAGTTCTCTCTTCTTTCTTACCTTGTGACTTCTCTATGCGGTATTTTGTTAAGACACCCTGGTGGCTCAAAAAAATATACTCTTCCTATACGTGGGATGTACGTACAAATGAAAAGTATGTATATCTCAGTTTTGATGACGGACCTCATGAAAAAGCCACACTGTTCGTGCTGGATCAGCTGAAAAAATATAGTGCGAAGGCAACTTTCTTTTGCATCGGAAAAAATGTTGCTTCCCTGCCGGGAATTTATGAACAGATTCTCGAAGCTGGTCATACGGTAGGCAATCATACCCATAATCATTTGAATGGATGGAAAACAAAAGATCCCGAATACCTGGATGATGTAAAGATGGCATCGAAATATATTGATTCATCCCTGTTTCGGCCACCCTATGGAAAAATAACTTCTTTCCAGGCAAAGCATATTAAAGCTGTATTGAAAGATGAACATGCAAAGATCATTATGTGGGATGTATTGAGCGGTGATTTTGATAAAGGGATTACCCGCGAAGATTGTTTGAACAATGTTGCATTAAATACAAAGCGTGGTTCTATTGTGGTTTTTCACGACAGTGAGAAAGCATTTAATCATCTTGAATATTGTTTGCCCAGGGTACTGGAGCTATTTTCAACAAAAGGATTTCAGTTTAAAAGTTTGCCTGATCCAGGAGTAAAAAAACAAATAATATAAATATAATGTCGTTGTGACAGAGAGGATGATAAAGAACTGGTACTCATATAAAAAGTTAGGGCCTGGGTAGAAACCCTGGCCCGTTTTTAATCCGTACCCTATGAAAACTGGCTTAAAGGTATAATATTTTTTAATTAATCCAAACAAATTTCAAGTAGCTGATTATCGGAAGTTTGCGGCTTTTTGCCGGAATCCGCAGCTTGGATTTATCACATGACAATTATAGATACACATTCCCATGTTTACTTGCCTGAGTTTGATCAGGACAGGGAAACCATTGTCGAACGGGCTGATAAAGCGGGTATTATACGGATCCTTATGCCTGCTATTGATTCGACAACCCATGAAAATATGCTGGAGATTGAAAAGCATTTTGCTGGAAAATGTATGGCTATGATGGGTCTCCATCCTTGTTCGGTTATGGAAAAATACGATGTCGAATTAGGCATCATAGAACAACATTTGTCAAAAAAAAAATTCGTCGCCATTGGAGAAACCGGTCTTGACTTCTATTGGGACCTCAGTTTTAAGGATCAGCAGTATGAAGTTTTTCAGCAACAGATCAGTTGGGCATTGCAATATAATATCCCTGTAGTGATTCATTCCCGCAATTCGATTGATGAATGCATTGAAATGATACAAAAGAACCAGGACGGCAGTTTGAAAGGAGTGTTTCATTGTTTCTCCGGCTCCTTACAACAGGCAAAAAAGATCATGGAACTCGGATTCTACATGGGCATTGGAGGTGTTATAACCTTTAAGAACTCAGGATTGGACCTTGTAATGAAAGAAGCAGGCCTGTCAAATGTGATCCTGGAGACAGATGCTCCCTACCTGGCTCCAGTACCCTATAGGGGAAAGAGGAATGAGCCTTCTTATTTAAATTATGTGGTCGATAAACTAGCTTCAGTGACAACGGCCAGTGTTGAGGAGGTGTCAGAAATTACCACCGCGAATGCTCAGAAATTATTCAGTATTTAGATGCAGAACTGTATTTTTGCAGCCCCTAAAAATTGGAGACTTGTCCGAGTGGTTGAAGGAGCACGCCTGGAAAGTGTGTATACCTCAAAAGGGTATCGAGGGTTCGAATCCCTCAGTCTCCGCCTTCGGTCGCCGAAGCCTTGGCGAAGGCGACCTTGTCAAAAGACTCGGAAGGCTTGAATTACACTCAAGCTTTATCTAATATGAGATTATGGTCTATTCATCCAAAATACCTCGACGCAAAAGGACTTGTCGCCTTGTGGCGAGAAACTCTTTTGGCTAAATACGTTTTGGAAGGGAAAACAAAAGGATATAAAAATCATCCGCAACTTAATAGGTTTAAAAAATCTAAAAAACCCCTGGATTCTATTAATCACTATTTAGCAGTTATTCATCAGGAAGCGCTTAGCAGGAAATATAATTTTGATAGACAAAAAGTAAATTGGAACTTCCGTCCAACTTCTCTACCGGTTACAACAGGGCAAATACAATATGAAACCATTCATCTTCTTAGTAAGATTAAAAGAAGAGATCCCAAAAAATATGAAGAATTAAAGACCCTATTAACTTTTGACCCACATCCGTTATTCAATGTCATTGATGGCGATATTGAGGAATGGGAAATAATTGCTTCTCGCAACTAAGCATACCATACCAACCGCTTTCTTCCCTGTTGTAGTGGGGTATACACCCGATACCGACACGATGCCGCCGCGCCTTACCGCACTCATGCAGGCTTCCAGCACTTTGGGAGAACCTTTTTCAAAATTGATTACTGCTTTTGCCCTGTCAAGAAACGACCTGTCAGGCTCAAATCCTGCACTTCAATGCAAACATCGGCTCAGCGACCTTTGGCGGACGCGCTTTCAAGTACAAAAACTACCGGATAAGCACAACAGTCCCTTTCCGATAAATTTCCCCGCAAAGGCCTTTAGCTCTGATCTGATAAACAAACACATTTGCGCTTTGTTCTTTGCCTTTATATCTTCCATCCCAACATTGCCGTGGGTCTCTTGTGTAAAAAACACGTTCATCCCATCGGTTATAAACGGATAATTCGAAATCGGTGACAGCACCCCAGCTTTGCACACCAAAGCAATCATTCTTTCCGTCGCCGTTTGGCGTAAAAGCATTTGGAACCAGGTAGCCATCGGCTAAATTACCGGCTATAACTTTTACCTGTATGCTGTCCTCGGCAGTACAACCTTTATCAGATGTAACCAATACCTTGTACCAGGTAGTAGCCATTGGTGATGCAACAGGATTGTAGATATTTGCATTGTTTAAAGTTGCCGCCGGAGTCCACGTATAGTTGACACCGCCGCTGGCTCGCAGATTGGTGATACTTAATGTGCAATTGATGTCATTGGACTTGCTGATAAATACAGACGGAGCGGGATCAACCTTCAGGCTAACTGTCCGTATTAGGCTATCGCAGCCAAGTGTAGTCCTTACAGTGTCCCTGTAAATCCCGGCTGTGTTTGTCATCAGCCCCCAGGGAAGGGTATACGTTTCATCTGAACAAATTGTGACACTGGTGGCAGATACGGCAGGGGCTTTCACTTGAAGGTTCACGGTCCTTCTGACACTATCGCATCCGGTTGTATAATAGAGGGTGTCGTGATAGATCCCGGCTATATTGACGATCGGTCCCCAGGGAAGGCTATAGCTTGCGCCCTGGCAAATAATAGCATTAGTCGTTGCGGATATTGCCGATTGGACGATTAGATTTACAGTTCGCCGGATACTATCGCACCCACTGGTATAATGTAATGTATCCCGGTATATTCCTGTTGCGCTGACAACAGGTCCCCACGGTAAAGTAAACGTTTGGCCGGCACAGATTACACGATTGATATTTTGTGAGGTAGCAGATTGAACGGTCAGATTTACAGTTATCCAAATGCTGTCGCACCCGGTAAGATAATGCAACGTATCCCGGTATATACCTGTTGTGCTGACAACAGATCCCCAGGGCAAATTGTATGTCTGACCTGCGCAGATGATCGGATTAGTTGTTTGCAATGTTGCCGAGTGGACAGTCAGGTTTACTGTTCTCCAAAGGCTGTCGCACCCGGTAGTATAATGCAATGTGTCTCTATATATTCCTGATGAACTGACTACAGGTCCCCATGGCAAAGTATAAGATTGGCCTGAGCAAATCGCGACATTCGTTATTTGCAATGTTGCCGATTGAACAGTCAGATTTACAGTTCTCCAAATGCTGTCGCATCCGGTAGTATAATGCAATGTGTCTCTATACATTCCTGCCGTGCTGACAACAAGTCCCCATGGCAAAGCGTATGTCTGACCTGCACATATGATTGAATTGGTCGTTTGTGATGTCGCTGACTGGACAGTCAGATTTACAGTTCTCCAAATGCTGTCACATCCGGTAGTGGAATGTAATGTATCTCTATATATGCCTGTTGTACTGACAACAAGTCCCCAGGGCAATGTATAAGTCTGGCCAGCGCAGATGATAGGATTGGTCGTTTGCAAAGTCGCAGATTGAACTGTCAGATCTACCGTTCTCCAAATGCTGTCACACTCAGTAATATAATGTAACGTATCCGTGTAAACGCCGGAGGTATTGACAACAGGCCCCCATGGTAAAGTGTAAGTCTGGCCTGAACAGATAGCTGCATTTGTTGTTTGCAATGTTGGTGATTGAACAGTCAGGTTTACTATTCTTCTAATGCTGTCACATCCGGTACTGTAATGCAAAGTATCTCTGTAAATGCCGGAGGTGCTGACAACAAGTCCCCATGGTAAAGTATAAGTTTGGCCTGAGCAGATAGCTGCATTTGTTGTTTGAAATGTTGCTGATTGAGCAGTCAGGTTTACAGTTCTCCAAATGCTATCGCATCCCGTAATAAAATGCAACGTATCCCGGTATATTCCTGTTGCACTTACCACAGGTCCCCAGGGGAGAGTGTATGTTTGACCTGTACAGATGATTGGGTTGATTGTTTGTGATGTTGCTGACTGGACATTCAGGTTTACGGTTCTTCGAATACTATCGCATCCGGTAATATAATGCAATGTATCCCGGTATATTCCTGCTGTCCCTACAACAGGTCCCCACGGCAAAGTGTATGTTTGTCCGGCACAGATTATAGGATTGAGCGTTTGGGATGTGGCAGGTTGAACGGTCAGGTTTACGGCTCTCCAGATACTATCGCACCCGGTCGTGTAATGCAATGTATCTCTATATATGCCTGATGTGTTCACAACGGATCCGCCTGGCAAATTGTATGTCTGACCTGCGCAGATAATTGGATTAGTTGTTTGCAATGTTGCTGATTGAACAGTCAGGTTTACTGTTCTCCAAATGCTGTCGCACGCGGTGGTATAATGCAATGTGTCTCTGTATATTCCTGATGAACTGACAACAGGTCCCCATGGTAAAATGTATGTTTGACCTGAACAGACTGTAGGATTGATTGTTTGCAATGTCGCGGATTGAACAGTAAGGTTTACTATTCTTCTAATGCTATCACATCCGGTAGCGTAATGAAGTGTGTCCCTGTAAACACCGGAAGTACTGACGACAACTCCCCACGGTAAAGAATAAGTTTGACCGGGACAAATGGCAGCATTTGCATTCGTTGTAGTCACAGATTGAACTGCGAGGTTTATCGTGTTGATCAAGCTATCACAACCGCCGATACTTCGCGTGGTATCGCGGTAAGTACCTGCTATGCTAACTATCGTGCCAGACAGCAACGTATAGGTTTGTCCCTGGCAAATACTTGCTCCGGTACTTAGCAGCAACGGCTGGAGATTGGTTAATACGACTGAATCGCGGAGACTGCAGTTGGTAAATGAAATATCCACCCAATAAAGGCCTGGTGAAGTTGCATTAAATGTAGATCCTGTTGATCCGTTTTGCCAGGTATAACCAACAGCCCCCGTAGTCGCTGCATTCAACATCACGGCCTGAGCCAGGAAACAGGCTTCAATATCATTTCCCAGGGGATAAACCGTATTGGAAACAATAAATGAATCACGGGTAATGCATCCGTTCAGGGTCATATCATCCCAATAGATGCCGGCTAAAGTAATGTTGATAGAAGAAGCAGTCACTCCGGTGTTCCAATGATGGGATTCGCCAAGACCCCTTGAAGCATTTAATGTGATAGGATCATTATTGCAGATATACTTGTTTTGGACCTGGGGTATGATAGGATTTATGTTTACATTAATAGTATCACTTCTCGTGCAGCCATTAAATGTTACAGCGACATAATAACTGTGCAAGCCCGGCTGCGAGGCCACAAATGTTGGATTGACTGATCCATCCTGCCATTGATAAGTAGCCCCGGGATAGGATGTTGCATCAAGTGCCGCCGTACCGCCATTGCACAGAAATATATCAGGGCCAAGATCGACAGCAGGTCTTGGAGGAATTGTTATCGTTCCGCTGGCCGTACTTTGTCCGCCGCAACTTGTATTTTGCACAGTCAGTGATACATTATAAGTCTGTGATGTGGGAAGAGCAGGATAACTGAATTGGGGTGAAACAGCCGAGGAAGTTTGGCTGTTATAACCAAAGTTCCATGTATATACTATGGACGAACCAAATGTTGAATAGTTGACAAAGGTTACAAAGTCGCTTAGGTTGCAGTTGAACTGTGGGATGAAGTTTGAATTCGAAAAACAACTAACAATAGGAGCACAGGTATCGGCATGATGTACTGCGGATAAATGTAAGTCAATCGTTCCTGTTATTTCTAAATAAGGATATGAGACAGATCTATAAGGGGTAAAAACCTGGACCCAGTAACTTCCTGGCGCCAGGCATTTGTAGGTATCCTGTGTTAATGCATCCTGCACACAACTTCTTTCCTGCATAGCGCTGCAATCTCCATTCATTAGCCGGTATTTGATATTGGCGGGATTTGCATTGGTATTCTCGGTAAGATAAGTAGTGATATCCAGGGTATCTGTTCCTGATATATCGATCTTAAACCAGGAAGTTTTATAGTCTGTGGTTATGCCGCCATTTGGACATGTAAGCATTGGATTGAATTCTCCATAGTCAGTGCCAATAGTATGACAGTCGACAATAACAGATGATGTGGAAGTTCCGGCGCCATTAAGGGGAGCCAGTACGGGGTTACTGCAAAAATCGCCAACTTCTTCAATGATCTGCAATTCCACATGGGCATATTCATTTTGTTTGCTACAGCCGGGTAATATCAGATAATAGGTTCCCGGGGAAATACAGTTTTGATACCAATAACCAGTCTGATTGTCATAGGCAGGAATACCCGTATATGACTCCAGGCCGTTGCCAGTCGAATCGTTTGGAAGAATCTGGCGGAATAATATAATATTCGCTGCATCCGGATAACCCTGGTTATTTATGATTGCACGGTACCGCACATGCCCGGTAACCGAAGAGGAGAATTTATACCACAACGTTTTATGACAATCTGCGGGACTGCTAGCGATGGGATCTGAAGCATCACGTGTTGCACAGGAAAAATTATCCGTTTGGCTGATATATGTGCCGGCACCAAGTGCTGATCCAATATTTGATGCTTGTGAATAATGATCAAATAAAGGCTGAATGGAATTCACCGAATCAAGCAGTATAGAGACTTCGGCCTGGCTATTAGGATACATCCCGGAAGGATATTGAGGCCAGGTATTGGAGTTCTCAACAAGAACATAATACCGCTCCGGTGTGCCTGAACAGGGATCACGATAAAAAGAAACTTCATCCGGCGCGTTATAACAGTAATAATAGGACCAGTTATTCACAACAAAGGATAATCCCTGGATCACAGTAGAATCTACCTGTCCCGAGTTAACCACACCGGTAAATGGCAACGATCCGTTTACATCACTTTTATAGACGGCAAATTTGAAAGGATAGTTCTTGTCAGATGTTTTATTCGAAACTTTTACTTTGACATTTCCGCCTTCATTTAATACAAATGTATACCAGAGATTTCTCCTTGGAATTGCATACCCACCGCTAGCATTTGGAGCGGGATAAAGATAGTTGTTGATCCCACCTGAGTAAATATTTGCATTGTATTCAGAGCCACAGGCGGGCTCAGTTGGGTCAGTTGGCTGAGCCCCGGTAGTACAGTAAATGAAATCATTACTTGGCGCTCTTCCCGGGTCTAAAGGATTTACATCCCCGACCTTTCCATTGTGATATAAGCTATCTGGAGGTATAATACCGAATTCATAAGCTTTATTTGCATGATCGAATCGTGAATACCCCGTTTTATCAATATAAATGCTTGGTGTGATGCTTGTGCAGGAACTGTTGGATCCGCCGGCAAATACTACCAGCGTATATGTGCCGGGTTGAAGCCGGCATATCTGAATATTTCCATTGTTGTAAACGCAGGGTTGAATTGGCGCTGCACTGCCAAATGATGCAGAGTCATAACGGGCGTCACCGGAATAGACAGCAGACCAATGATCGCCGGTACTTATCTGCACATAACTTTCCTGCACGGTTTTAAAAACATAATAGGTCACTTTTGTCATCGATGCATCGCAACTCGCAATTGGATGAGTACTGAAAGGCGTATCAACCGTGCAGTTGTAATATTCGGTATATAATGTGTAAGTCGTATCTGTAACCGGGTAGGCTGAAGTACTACCCGCTCTTGGTGCCCACTGTAAGAGGAACGGTTGATTGGTCGCAGTATCTATTGCTGCCTTATAAGGCCGATTATGTTTTGGGCCGGGACAGGCCGATATTGTAATTGCGTCGTTGATTCCCAGGTAATAGTTCCCGTTATTGTAGTTCTGAAGGGGATCTTCATAAGTGGGGCCGCCACCGTAGGAGATGATAGTGTACCATCCTGGAGAAAGGCAGTTATCTGTTGATGAAGCGGAGTAGAAGCACTGCCAGGGATAAGGCAGCGGAGTTAAACCGGCAACACCATCAGTTATCCTGCCTAAAAATAAAGTTGAATAGTGCTGGGCCGATATGGTAATAGTGGCAGATGAGTTCAGATAGAATTGGCGGTAAATGGCTTTGGTTGCCGGCAAAGTTCCTACCTGGCAAGGTATATAACCATTAATGGGAACAACATTGTCTTTACATGAAAAATGGTCTATCGAACTTGACATTGAACCAAAGTTCTGTGGGATGATATTGAGAATATCGCCCATGTCTTCCGCATGTGCAGGACTGTCATGAATGGTATTGACAATCTCAAATTGAAAAGAAGGCCTATTCCGGTTGTCTACGTTGGATTCATCGCCAAAGGCAACATAAGTATAGGTCCCAGGCACCACGCAGGCTTTTGCGGGAGTAGAATAGTTATATAATAAACATTCCGTTGAAGGAGTAAGACCGGTTATCCGTTGCGGGTAAGCGTGGACATTCTGAGCGGTCGCTAATGCGTTTGCATCGCCCCTGTATAATTTATTGTAGAGATAGGTCGGGAAATTATAGATCGAATAATACGAATAATCGTAAAGACTTACGATACCACTGTCGGCTACCAAAAATTCCCTGTAAATCCCTTTTTTATTTGTTGGATTACAGGCTGTATCGGCAGGCAGCACGGTGTTGGCGCACCCCAATGTATCAATATTAGTATTATAATAGCTGCCATTTATAAGCGGTTGCATTACTCCGGCATTTGCATTAATTGTATCGAATGCTCCCGTTGTACTTAATGAATAATTATTGTCGGTGTTTAACGATCTTGCAGTGATACTTAGATTAAAACCAGTTCCCAGGTTACCGAGAAGACAGAAAGGAGTGGGTGAATTGTTTAATTGATAATAAATAAAATACCACCAGGTAGCCGCCAACGCGTTTGTATCGCTTCCACAGATCTGCAAAGTATAATTACCAGGGTCAAGACAAGTAATATTATATCCACTATATTGAAACTGGCTTACTATGTTGTTTGTGTCAAGGGAATTGCAACTATTGGAAAGGCCTTGCTTATATAACCTGAAATAGACAGGCCAGCAATTATTAGTTGTAGTGATATCAAGGCTGGATGTCTGGGTAAGTGTGAACGTATAAAAGGTACTCAGGTTGTAATTGTACCTGTAGTAGCCATTAGCGTAGTAGTCAAAACCATTTGCAGGCAGTGAAGGTTCACAAGGGTGAATGATATGCCGGCTATTGCAGCCGAAGTAATCTGATGCGTTTGTAGTTTGTCCAGACGGGCTTGATGGCAATACCCCAAGATTGTTCGACGCTGGAATCGCAGAGAGAATCGGCTCGGGTGCCTGCGAAGGAGCAACACCACTCAATGAAATGGCCAGCCGGATATTGTCATTGAAATTGCTTCGAAACAATAGTTGTATTGAATAGGTTGAATCCGGGTCAAGATCCGAGCACTTATATAGCCGGTATGCCGGATAGTAACCCGATGTGTAAAAGGAATCGCAAGCAGCAACAGGTACTAATGAGGACAAAGGCGTTGCCCGCGCATCACCCCGGTAAAGAGTATAGCCTATCGTATTGTATGAACCGTTGCTAAAACTCCCTGATGGCGAGGCTAACATTATGGCTAGATAGTCAAAATAGGCTGGAGTTTTGAAAACATGCCAGGTAGATTTATTATAATCTGAACTATTGTATAAGACAGGACAAACTTCCGATGCGTTTTCGATTGATTGGCAATCTATGCTATAATCAATCGATTTTACTCCCGGGGCAAGGGTACCGAAATTATAAGCCTGTGAAGGATGATCATACACTGAATTGGTTGAATCCGAAATCTGTACTTGAACATATAAAGGACCATTGGCATTATCGTTACCTGTGACCTGTATAAGGTAATCACCTGCGTCGACACAAGGATGAAAAGTATTCCCAAATGTACCGATTGGAGTCAGTTTGGGACTGATGTCTGAATTGGCTGGCGGGCAATTATTTGTTTTATAAATAGCGAAACCCGCATCGCCAGCCGTTATTGCTGCTCCTGGTTGCGCCAAAGTTATTCTTATCGCTCTGGTGGTATAGATCGAAAACTTATACCACATTGATTTCTTGTTGAGGCCTGCAACCAGTATGGCGGGAGCAAATGTTTCGCCCGTCTGAATATTATCCTGCGAGATGTCGTAGGTGGTTGATGTAAACGTGCCCAGCCCAAAACCGGAGTTAGGAATCGTTATGGTTGATGGTGTGGAACAATTATTGTTCGGGGTTTGCGCAAATGAAATACTGGCAATATGAACACAAATAACAATCCAGTTCAGCGGGTTTGTTCCAATACATTTTTTCTGTTTGGCGCGAAGATCCATACGATTGTTTAAATATTAGCGGTGGTTTCCGAGGATACAAGGGGTATCTAACACCGGCTTTGCCAGATAAGATCAATCTAAGAAATGAAATAGTTCAATGGGATGGATAGCTGGGAGCCAACTTTATCGGCTTTTCAATAAAACTAATCAACAGAATGTAGGATAGAATGAAACAGCCTACTATTCTATAAATTTATCTTTTTTATAATGAAAAGACAAATTTCATTCCTTCAATTTTCTATGTAAAGGATATTGCGGTTATCTTTCGAACTAACATGTAGTTTGTCAGCTAACAACGCGATCTTGATATATAGCAACAACTGTAAGTTGGCCATGTTAATTGATCAGTTTGGCCTTAAGTTCCAGTTTCCCACAGGGAACGGTTATTACAGTTCCTTGCTTTTTTATTGCTGATTGTTTTATGATGATAGGCCTGTTATTGATGATTTATTTTGATGCTGTCCACGTGCCACTTGCGCTGGAAGTACAACCACCGGAACCGCTAAAATCAATGCTGAATGAGCCGGTTGCGTGAACTGCAGAACTAAACGTTCCTGAGATGTTTGTGCTACCTGTTATTGAAAATGAATTCCCGGTGATCGGCCTCGGGATATTAAAAGTCATTGTTTGCGCCGTAGGTACACCCGAACATGTTCCGCTTAAAGAATAACCGATATAGAGGGCCGTGATCGATCCATTACTGACCGTAATGCTGAAAGTTTTGCCCTGTGAAGTGTTACCACTCCAGACGCCATCGTAATTGGCGGTTGAATCGGTCCCGTCTTTCTTTGAACAACTGGAATTTATTAAGCTTATCACGAGAACTAATGCTGTTAAAAGGATAATCTGTTTCATAAATTGAGTTTTTGAGTTTTAATTAATTTAATTTGATCGAAAGCTTATTCTGGAATACCGTAGGTGCGACACAGTTCATGGTAGGTCATTGCTTGCGGGTCTTTCATTCTGCCGCCGGGAATACTCCCCGGAATTATTACGTATCGATATTCAATGAAGCCCAAAGCGGAAGTAGTGAGTGGTGAGATTGTATTCTTATACAGAAAATAGATTTGTCCCCCGGCAGGCGGTATTGTAAAGTCATAGTGATCGACAGTATTTCCGGATATGTATGTATACGGTAGCTGTGCCACATAACTTGTTTGAAGCCCTATTGGTCCACCTGTATTTCTCATAAAGCATATTACCATTCCCTGTGAAATCACTGTACTTGTTATACCTGATGCGGGACGGTTGTACATATAAACAGCATCCTGCGAGCCGGAAAGAGTAAACGAATTGAAAATCCAGTTGCTTGATCCTGACAACTGCCATGATGAATAAATAACATTAGTAGTTCCGGCCGGCCCGGTGGCACCTTGTTGACCTGCGGGACCTGTCGTACCCTGCGGACCAGCTGGTCCCTGGGGGCCTTCTTTCTGACAACTGCTTGTCAAGATGGTAACTGATACGATGAACAGCGATAAAAGTTTGTACTTTTTCATAATTGTAAATTTTGGATTGATTGAAATTTGTTGATTAATTGCGTCCGTTAACTTGTTTGAATTTGCAACGGATCATTGTAAGAAAGGATGTCGAAAAGATAGACCCGGCATGAATGAGCAGTATTATCATTCCGCTTACCGGGCTTGCATAAAGAATGGCGGGCGGATTGCTTATCAACCCCAGTAGGTCGGCAGGTCGATTAATGCCAGTATTTATTGGGATTGCCGGGTAAGCTTGTTTCTGAAGGTCCGGGTGAAGAGTAGCATGGGAATTCATAAAAACTGTTTTAGAGGTTAAAAAATGATTTCACCTCTAAATTGCACATCCCGGGGGCCTCATTAAGAATGCTCGGGACAGATGACCCGGATTTTGGGATATATCGTCAGGAGCCGAAAAAGGAATTAAGTTTTTCAATGGTGGCATCCCGGAATTTGTCACCAATAGTTAATAAAAGTTCACCTATAAACAACCTGTGTGGAAGCCGGCTGGCAGTAACTTTATGGAGGTTGACGATATAAGAATCATGTATGCGTACAAAAAAAGCTGGCAATTGTTGTTCTATTTCCTTCATCGTCTTCCGGAGTATGTAGGCCTTGTTTAAATCGGTCAATCTTACCAGCACGGTATTGTGTTCATTTTTATTGTTGCTTTCAATAACAGCGATGTCATCATATTTCAAGAGTGTTTCTTTATCAACCGGGTCATCGGGAAAACCAGCAGTTTTTCTTTTTGAAAAATCAACTTCCTTAACCTTCGCGAAGAAACCGGTTAATTTTAGTTTTTTTCTTTCTTCCTCATCCGGCATGGCAATATGGATAGATACCAACAATTGGCTTTCGACTACGCGGATAAGGTTGTCCCCTTCTATAAAAGGTTTTGATTTTACAAGATAGCAGTTAGGGTGGGCGGCTTTGGCTCTACGGATAGTTTCCGGATCACTGAAAGCTGATAAAAAAATTACAGGTATCCTATAATGGGTATAAATATACTCTGCCAGTTCAATTCCATCTTTCTTGCCGTTGATGTGTATATCGAGCAAAGCGAGATCAGGTAAATGCTCCCTGACATGCAAAATGGCATCCTCATAATTGTCAACTACTGGTAAAACGTCATACCCATTTTCCTGCAGGATTTCCTGAAGCTTATCTGCAATGATAAACTCATTTTCGACGATCAGTATTTTTCGTTTGGACCCCATTTTCTATGTGGGAATTATGAGCTCATAGTTAAATCCCGCTTCATTCCATATCCTCTGGGCGCCGTTCAACTGCGAAGAGAGACCCTGGATCAATTTAAATCCGAACCCGTTTCTTTCGCTCGTAACTCCGGGACCGTTGTCATGATAATAGAAACAGATTCCTTTTTCATCGTTTTTCATCGCAATCGAAATATGATTGTTTCCAGTGTCTTTGAACGCATATTTGAAACTATTTGTCATCAATTCGTTTGTTATGAGGGCGAGCGGTGTTGATTTATCGGTAGAGAGCTTAAATTCAGGATCTATATTATTTATAAACTGTACGGATGTTCCAAAGGATTTTTGTATCTGCTCATTGAGATATGCGGCAAATGTTTTAAAGTTAAGTCCGCTTGTGTCGTTTAATCCGTAAAGTTGCTCATGGACATTCGCAATACTTTTTATTCGGTTTTCAAGCTCTTTTAGGGAGATATTGCCCTCCTCTTTTTTGGCCGTGACTTCCGCCAGGCGGATCAATATTGCCAGGTCATTTTTGACTTTATGCTGCAGTTCTTTTTGTAACAGGACTATTCTTGTCTTATCTTTTTTTTCTTTTTTGTAAGAACTGTAAATAATGAATATAAGTACCGATAAAAATACTACAGAGAGCCCGATGATGCCCAGAACCACATTTCTTGTTTGTACCTGTTGCTTTGAAATCGTCAGTTGTTGCGACTGTATCTGGAGGCTGTCCCCTTTTTGCTTTGTCCGATAACGGGTTTCAAGCTCAAGAAGCTGCCTGTTAGTTATGGCGATAAGATTGGAATCAATTGGCTGCCGGATGATGGAGTCAATGAATCTTTTTGTATCCATGGTCGTATCAGCACGAATGATCCGAAAAAGTTGTGCAAAGTCGCCTGGGTTGCTGTTAAGCAATTGTTTATTGAGCACAAGGTTTTGTAGCCTTGGCTCCATTATTTCTTTCGATCTTTCTTCCTGCAATATGCTTAATATTTTTTTTGAAAGAGAATCACCGGGTTTTTGGTTGAAGAGACTACCGGTACTAATAGCTTTAAGCAACACGTTGATCTTTGGGTCCTGGGGAGAGTTATCTTCCTTTGAAAGGTCCTCTCCAACTTTTTGAAATTTCTTTGCATTGACCGAATCCCCGACAAGTCCAAAGAGAGCTGCTTTCCACTGATAGCTGAACGCTAAAGTGTGTATCAGACCATACTGCCGGGATTCCGTTTCGATCAAGTTCAATGTCCGGGAGCATTTTTCAAGCCGAAACGAACTGAAATACAATAACGCTTTTTGAACTAATGAATTTACTGCCGATGAATAATCATGGGCAGAATTAAATTGGTTATATGCCTTATCGAGATATTGTTCCATCTTTGTTTCGTTGTAGATACGACCATAAGAAATTCCCAATTCTTTATTTATGATGGCTTCTTTTCTCAACTTATTTGTATTATGGAAATATTCCAACGCCGTTAATAGATAAATTTGGGCTGAGTCAGGCTTGTTGGTAAATGAATATAAAGAACCCAGGCAACTATAGACGTCCATCAGTCCCGCCTGGTCGTTTTCGTCTTTTGCGATATTCTCAGCCTGTTTTAATATTTCAATCCCTTTTTTTGCATTAAGGGTCTTGTAATAATAGTACCCCAGGTTTACATAAATATGACTCCTGTGTGGTATGAATGAATCTACCTTCGCCAATTCGAGGGCTTCATCAAATAAATTCTTTGCCTGCGGCAGCTCGTTTTTGTTGAAATAGACATTTCCGAGGGTACCCAGGCTATTGTAGAGCAATGTATTCTCCCCAAGTTCTCTTGCCAGTGCCAAAGATTGTGTTGCATATAAGAAACTGCTATCGTCTTTTCCCAAATTTAAAAAAGAGCTGGCTGCAATTCGTTTAGCGGCACATAAAATATATTGCGCGCCTGATAATGATGCTGATTCGATGGAGTTTTTGGAATAATGAAGCGATTGTACAGGATCTCTATCAAGGTAATACTGGCTTAATTTCTGATTGTAAAGCGCCCGTGATGAGTCGGTTGGTTTTTTTCGAAGCTGTTCACGGAAGTATTCAATGGAATCTTCCTGTGCCTGGAGAAAACCAGCTAATAATAGGCAGACAATAAGGAACTGAATCCTCATAAAAGATTTTTTAAACTTCCTGGCCGTAGCGGTGATTTTACAGAGAGTGGAATTAATTCTCTCCAAATTACTGATTATTTCAATCGTTTTCAGCGGGCCGTACATTTGGCGTCCACTTATCTAAAACGGGTTTTGATGATCGAACTGTTGGTTGTCACTAGACTGTGGGTAGACAACTCCTGTTCGGCGAAACGAAAGAAAAAGATACAGACAGGAGCTTACTGAAATAGCTGGGTCAAGTATTAATCTCGAGGAAGAAGAAGAAAATTATTCCCGGAATCAGATTGAAGACCAACCGGCCGGAATATGAAAGTACAGCATTGAGGTTTTAAAAGGGTAAAGTCAATTTATGCCCGTAGCTTAAACTTGTTGAAGACTACCCGGCTTTTTAGATTTCCAATATTTCTTTTGCATGGACAGGTACCGATAGGGCTTTATTGCGCTCATTTATCTTTTCAATCAGGAGCCCTGCTCATTTTTCTCCTTTAATGATTTTGTCAATTAGCCCACGGGTCAAGAACTACTTTCACACAATTATCTTCGCCTATTCAAATGTGGATAATTCTAACTGCTAATTTTTTCGCAGGAGCCTCGCCACAACAACAACTTTTTCTGTATTATCAAACATGGCAGGCATATTTCCATTTTTAGTTGATCGTTTGTGTTTTTATCTCCGAGGTAGATATACTCTTGCGCACTCTTCGTTATTGTTTGCCGATTTTTTATCACGCGCTATTACTTTTATTCTCCAGTCTCCATGTTTGGAGCATCAAGAGGTTTGAGAAGTATAAAAACAACCGATAGGCTATTCTTTTGCAGGAATTTTTTTAGCATATTTTTCCCAGATGGCATTCATTGGACCATTTTTACCCGTTAATGGATCAAAGCCTGGTATTTGGACTTTAGAGATTAAGCGGTCCGCCGCAGGACGTTCTTCTTCTTTTCCATAGTTAATATCATAATCTTTTCCGTGAGGATAGCCGCCAACACATATCACATCTTTTTCGTTTCTCATATTTTTGTGTGCAACGCCGGCGGGGATCAGTATTACATCCCCTTTTTCTATTTTAATGGTCATACCGTTTTCACCTCCTAACCGCAGCCTTGTCCAGCCTTTGATAACTGCCATTACCTCGTGTGTATTGCTGTGGTAATGATGGTACGTGTAAATTCCGTTTCGCCAGTTATTCGTCCAATGATGCTTTCGAAGTATTTTTTTTACATAACCATATCTGAAGAAGAACGGCAATTTAACTGCACGTTTATAAAGCAATACCGGCAAATGACTATTGGGGAACCTGCCATCGTCTTTCAAAAAATATTGCAGTAGTTTCATGACCTTGAGAGGTATTCTTCAATATTTTTTCTTAACGGGCCTTTTTCCCGGATAGCTTTCTTTATCTCATCATGGGATTTACCGGGAAATTGGCGGTGCAAATATTCAACTTCTGAGCTGTCATTGATATCTACCCTGATATCATCCTGTTTACCCTGCTTTGTTTTATTATCGCTCATAGACTTTATGTTTATTGTGAACGAACAAAAAAGCTGCCAATCAAGCGGAGTGGCAGATAAGGATATATGCTTAACCTGAGAGAAAGGTTTTGTTGTGCTGTGTCAAATGAAAATGAATGGTTGCGTAGGGGATACGTGCATAACTTATATCCCGGTAAATTATTCACACCATCGCACATTGATTTCGTGGAATTACTTCCTCAGTGATTAGGCAAGAGTGTGTTTCTCAGGATGCAACGGATATTGGGAGGTCATAGCTAATAATATTTCCTTACTCAATCTCCCTGGTTTAATTCATATGTAATAAGCCCCGGGCAGTCGGCGGTATTAAAAATAAATGCATGAGGATACTTCGAATTAATTCTCAATAAATAATGAATTAGGTTATTAAACTATCCACGAATTGCAGCGCGAAAATTTTTCTTTCACTGGAACTTGTTGCATGATTAACAAAAAACGTTTACCTGCATATTGAGTAGACGCTTGACTTATGCACATGGCAGCTCAGGGCATACCATTTGTCCGGGTATTCAGGACAATTGCTTTTCATTAATTTTTAAATCCTAAAATTTATGGCAACAAGAACCAGACAAAGGGGATTCGCATCTATGGATCCCGAAAGAAGGCGCCGCCTTGCACAAAGAGGAGGGCAGGCTTCACAGGGAAATAGTAGCAGGAGCAGGAGGGAAGAAGATTACGATGAGGATTATGATGAGGACGACGATGACAGGGGGAATTACAACGATGATGATTACGATGATGTAAGCAGCGAGTACGACAATGACCAGGATTATGATGACGAAGACTATGACGATGAAGAAGATAACGAAGGTGGATCCCGTCGCGGCCGTTCCTATGCCAATTATGAAGACGAAGATGAAAATGAAGAGGATTACGACGATGAGGATTATGATGAAGGCGATAACAGGCGCCGGGCTTACGCACGTGAAGATAACGAAGACAGGGAATACGGTGGCCGCAGCGGTAACCGGTCCCGTCGCGGATTTGGAGGAATGCCCAGGGATGAAGTAAGGAGAATAGCAAGCGAGGGTGGAAGAGCATCTCATGGAGGCAGAGGTAGCCAGGATGGCAGAAGCAGTCGCGAAAATTATTCCAGCGGTCGTGGCAGAAGTTCATCGGGCGCATCATCTAACGGACGTAGTAGCTCGTCACGTGGTAGTTCATCACGCAGTGGCAATGGTGGTAGTAGCAGCCGGGGCAGAACATCCAATAGCCGTAGCAGTGGCTCATCAGGTCGCTCAGGAGGATCGTCCAGGCGCGGGTTCGCTGCAATGTCAAAAGATGAAGTCAGGCGCATTGCCCGCAAAGGCGGCAGAGCGTCGCATGGAGGTAGCAGTAGTTCAAGGTCTTCATCACGCAGCAGGCGGTAAATATTCTAGGACATATTTCAAAAAATGAAGCTGTCCCAAAAGTCTTGAGTGCAGTCCGGTTTATTCAGTCCATGCTCTGGCTTTTGAGACAGCCTCATCTTTTTGTTACACCGAATCTTTAAAATTTACAAACCATGAAACAAACAAAAAGATCATCTGCCGAAAATAAAAATGGCAAACAACAGGCAGACAATAATAAACAGGCCAGTAACAGTAACGGGTCCGAACGCCACGAGTCGTTGCTCGAAAAATTTTTCATCGATCAACTAAAAGATATTTATTACGCGGAACAACAGCTCGTGAAGGCATTGCCGGAAATGCAAAAAGCCTGTACGACTGAAGAACTGGAAGACGCTTTTGGTAATCACCTTAAACAGACTGAAAGACATGTGAAACGGCTCGAGCGCGTTTTCCAGGCCATTGGCAAGAAAGCTGAAGGGAAAAAATGTGAGGCCATGGACGGGTTGATAAAAGAAGCCAGGTCGATCATCAGCGAAACAAAGGAGGGTAGCATGACGCGGGATGCCGCATTGATCATAGCTGCACAAAAAGTCGAGCACTACGAAATAGCAACTTATGGCGGACTCGTTCAACTGGCTATTACGATGAATCTTGACCGCCCTGCCGAGATCCTCGATAAAACATTACAGGAGGAAGAAGAAACGGATGCCCTGCTTACGGAAATTGCCGAGGCAAACATCAATATTGATGCGGACCAGGAAAATAATTATTCCTGGAGTGAAAAGGAAGAAACGACTATGGAATATGAAGGTAGCGCAAACAGTTTTTGACAAATAAACAGTATCAGCAAAAAACAATCATTCTATCATTTAAATTATTTATTATGCCAAACACAAAAACAAAAAAAACGACCGGGAGCTCAAATGGGGCAGGGGTTCTTTCCCAGCCGAATACCCAATTGGAGAAGTTATTCATGGATACTCTAAAGGACATCTATTGGGCCGAGAAACAGTTGACAAAAGCACTTCCCAAAATGCAAAAAGCAGCAACCACGGAGGAGCTGAAGGACGCATTCGAAGACCACCTGGCTCAAACGGAAGAGCATGTAACGCGGCTGGAAAAAGCATTTGAGCTGCTGGGTAAAAAAGCCCAGGCAAAAAAGTGTGATGCGATGGAAGGCTTGATCAAAGAGGCTGAGTCGATCATTGAAGAAACAGAAGAAGGCAGCATGACACGGGATGCAGGCCTGATCATTGCAGCACAAAAAGTCGAACATTATGAAATAGCCAGTTATGGTGGTCTGGCCCAGCTTGCGAAAACAATGGGACATGAAGATGTAAAGGAATTGCTGGGTCAAACACTGTCAGAAGAAAAAGGTGCTGATGAATTGCTCACAGAAATTGCCGAAAATGATATCAACTGGCAGGCAGAACAGGAAGGTGCAGAGGACAAAGAAAATAATGAAGAAGAATAATTGGCCGGAAGAGACAATTTTAGCCACGCCCACTGCGTGGCTTTTTTATTACCCGGCATAGTTTTTTCATCAAAAGAATATAAAAAATATCGGTTATGGTTACTGCAATCAGAAAAACCAAATCACCAGCAAAAAAAGCAAAAACCACCCGGAGAAAGGCGAGCATTGGTAAAAAAGACGTATCCGCTTCCTATAACAAGTTCAAAGAATACCAGGGTAAACAATACAGCGGCATGCAGGTGGGACGCAGTCATAAATGGTACTACGATAAAGGAGAATGGAAAGAAACGAAAGTAACACCTGATCTCTGGAGAATTTATTATGCTGTCACAAAACGTCGGGCCGGTAAAGCTCCCGAAGGTTCCGGGGCCAAAGTTGGTACTGCGTATCACTGGTACATTGCTGCGCACCAACGGGTGCAGAAACTGAACGCAGACGATTATAGTACAATACTCACGGGCTTAAAATACAAAATAGCCCACAAGCGGGCCGACAATGATAAATGGAGCGCCAAAACACCCACGCAAAGAGATCACCTGATAAAGTTCCTGAAAGAATGGATAAAGCAACTGGAAGAGGAAGTGATACCATTGCAACTGGAGTATAACGAGCAAACATTCAAAGGAGAGGCCGTGCCTGTGCCAGGTACCTGCGAGGACGGCGTTTGTTTCCAGATGGAGGTGATGTTGAATGACGAAAATCTTGGTATTATCCGCGCTGGCAAATCAGGTTGGAAAATGGATATGGTGAAAGATCAGAAATTTGTGGATGCAATAGGGAATGAGATCCAGCTGTATTATGAATGAAATATGAATTGGCAGAAGAACCGGCTTTTTTCATTTTCTACCTTGTCACGGTTGCCCTTCGGCGACCCGGTGTTGTTTTGCGGGTTTTTCTACGGCTACTGGCCTTTGCAGGTATTTCAATGGATTTTTCCATCGTCACATTTTTCGCTTTTTTATCCGTGCGAAGGCCCTGGAAAGAAGGATGGCGCATAATACCTTCATCGGTCAGTTCCTGGTAGCGTACCTCTGCTACCAATTGAGGCTTTAACCAAACGATCGAAGATTTTGGAGAAGCGGGACGAAACAAAGCAGGTTTATTTATACCGGGTGGGTGATCAAAAGCACATTCGTCAATTTCAATCGCCTTCATTTTTTTAAACAAGTCCCGTTGCGATGCCTCCGTGAAACCAGTTCCGGCCTGGCCCATATATTTCAGTTTCCCGTTTTCATTTATCCCCAGCAACAATGAGCTGAATAGCTTGCTGCTGTCTTTATTGATCGTATATCCTCCAATAATTACTTCGTGTCTTTTACCGCTTTTTATCTTTAACCAGTTCTTTGTTCGGTTATTGATTTCATATTCACTTTCATTTTTCTTCGCAATAATGCCTTCGATACCCAGTTTTGTGGCTGCTTCCAGGAATTCCGTAGCATTGGTTTCAAAGCTTTCGCTGAATCGAATAATATTGTCAGGAGGCACCAGCGGCATTAATAACTTGCGTCTTTCCGTCAATGAAGCTGCTGTGACGTCATAACCATACAACCATAATAGGTCAAATACATAAAAGTAAAGATCGCCGTCCTTTTCGCTTCTCCAGTTTTGCAATTTTTGGAATGAGCTTATACCTTTTTCATTCAGTACAACTATTTCTCCATCAACGACAGCCTTTATCGGCCATTGTTTTAAAGCGTCAAAGACCGGGTAAAAACGGCTCGTATAGGAATTGTAGTTGCGCGAACGCAGGTCCGTTTCACTGCCATTGATCCAGGCCAGTGCACGATAGCCATCCCATTTGATTTCATAACTCCATCCTTCCGCGGTAAAGGGCTCATCTACCAGCGTTGCCAGCATGGGTCGTATATTTTTTGGAATCGGGGCTTTTCTTTTTTCCTGAATGTCCTTCAACATTTGTTTTGCTGTGCTGGCCAGATCTGTTGTTGCGACCGATTTTTTTGGAGAAATGCCATCGCTTTCTTCGGATTTTAGTTTACCTCTTTTGTCACGATTGCTTATCCATTGTTCCGCTTTCTTGTTTTCTTTTACTTCTTCGATAGTCTTACCGGAGATGACAGACTTGCTTTTTTTCGTGATATCTGTTTCTTTAGCATATCTGTCTTTCTTCTTTATCAGAAGCCAGGCATTATCTTCCCTGCCTTTTGTTTTGACCAGGGCAAAATTTCCTTTTAACTTTTCACCATTCAGATGTATGCTCAGGGTTCCTTTATATAGTTCGTGCAATAATTGTTTTTCAGGGTCTTTGCCGTCTTGGCTCTCGGATGGTTCATAGGTTCCATGATCCCAAACGATCACGGTACCTGCGCCATAATTACCTTTAGGAATGATGCCTTCAAAATCCTTGTAGTCAAAAGGATGATCTTCCACTTGCATCGCAAGCCGTTTGTCGGACGGATTAAGAGATGGCCCTTTGGGTACTGCCCAACTTTTCAAAACTCCTTCCATTTCAAGGCGGAAATCATAATGCAAATGGGAAGCATGATGTTTTTGCACGACAAACAATAGCTCTTTACGCTTTTTTGTTTTCGATTTGCCCGACGGCTCAGGAGTTTTGTCGAAGGATCTCTTCTTATTATACAGTGACAGGCTCATATGATTTTGATTCGATGCATAACAAACCGATCAATTTGCTCATGTCTTCTTCCTTATCTAATCTTTGTATAGTATCAATGATCTCGTTACGCCTTTTTTCATTAACAGTATCACGGGTTAGTCGTTTAAATTTTTCTATTGTGTAGTCCCAGTCAAAAGGCCGGGTGAAGAAACCATGACAGTCTTCCTTTTCACAAGTAAATGTTTTGCCGTTTTTCAAAGTGATTTCAACCCTGGCCCGCAGCTTATCCGGATAGGCTTCAGTGTAAGGATCAAGGACACCGGCCAGTTTTAGTGGCTTGTGAAGCGGGAATCCAGTTTTGACGAATACTTTTTGCAATAAATCCTGTACGTCCTTTCTTTTGATGCGTGCAGGTTCGAATTGTTCCGGGTAAATATCTCCATCCAGGAATGCTACTGCCACCAGGTAAAAAAGACTGTGATCTGCCTGCTCCTTTGTTTCTACCTTTTTCCTGTCACCATATGCACCAGAGCCTATGATATGATAGGCAGTAAGAAACGTGGTGATGTCGATTTTTTCGATCTCACGGGGATCAATAGAATGCTGGTCACGCAGTTCAAGGAGGGCTTCTATCGTCGATTGGGAATGAACTTCTGCATTATACCGCTTCAATACACATTTACGGACCAGGTCAAATGACTCTTTGCTCCAGTCATATTCCAGGTTCATATCAAATATTTCTTTGAACCCTTTTGGGCCTTCAAAAAGCGCGATAGGGCCGGTCATTCCTTCCCGCGCGAGTAAAGCGATATTCATTGAATTCAGCGCCTCGAGTGAAGAAGCAAATCCTTTCCATTCGTAAGTATAAGAGGCCCGGCTTGTAACAAGTGGGCTGATGGAGCATCCACTAATGCCCAATGCATGTGCTGTTTGCTCCTTTGTGAGGCCCAACAGCTGGGCCATACCTGCAACCATGCTATAAGCCAGGAAAAGTGTATGATCCATTCCTTCCATCATTACAGGTATTTCTTCCACCAACCTGCATTCAACCTGGTAGGATATAGCCATCGCGGTCAAAAATTCTTTGCCACTTGTTTTTCTTAATTGTGAAGCTGCCAGTAATACGCCGATGTTGTCACTGGGATGACAGGTTGCCTCTTTGCCCATGTAATTATCCATAAAATCCGGGTAACGGATCAACGCTGTGTATAATTGCGCGGCCCTGTCAAATGAGAGACCAGGCAGTAAAGGAACCTTACAGGGACCTGATTTTTCGAGAAAAGACAGTTGTCGCGCCAGCTTTGCGATGGACGGTTTTTGTGTAGCATGCAACAAGGACCCCATCGAATCAAGCAAATGTCTTTTCAACTGATCAATGTTATCAGTTCCCAAGTCAGAATATCTTTTTTGGAGTGAAAAACCAGCAATCTGGTAATTCTGTAGTTCTTTATCCATGCCTAATAAAAAGCAGAGAACGTGCCATTACCTATGGTTCACAGTACCATTCTTTTTATTTTTCCGGTCCGTCTTCCAGTTTTGCCTGATCGTTTTCCAGTATTCCCTGCCATAGCCTACCAATATCTCAGATCCAGCCGGGATATCTTTCTTAGCTTCAATGTAAACTTTCACACCATCTTCGACGTATTCCGAGTTGTTCGTCAAACCTTTTATCCGCTGTAGCCCGCTTGCATCATTGGCATACCGTGCTTTTGCACGACTTGGCTTCGCATCAATAACATGATTGCGGTTTACATAAAAGATATATGCGTTATCGCCTTCTTCTTCCTTTGCTTTTTTCCAGGTTGTGATCCTTCCACGGTATTCAGCGATCCTTGTTCCTTTTTTCAACGATTTTGTTGTGAACAGTCCTTTGCCGGCCTTCGGAAGAGTTGATTTCTTAACTTTTAAATGCTTCATAGGGATTCTATTTTTTTAACAGTTTAAGCGCTTTTTCCGGCGAAATTACTTTTAACGGGTTAAAGTCTTTTCCTTCCGGCTCATTATAATTAATGAAGAAGAAAAGAAGCTCCTGAACATGATGCGCGGGAAAATCTTTTATCGATAATATATGTTTATATACTACAGACACTTCCGGGATAAAGAAAAAGCGATCATTCCGGATTTTTTTGCCTTTCTCAGTTTGTTCTGCTTTCAGGGCACCGATCAACCTGCATTTGATACGGCATCCTGGAAAGGTGTTGAATTCAGAGATCACCATGGCATCAAGCGGGTCTCCATCTTCACCTTTTGTCCCGGGAAGAAAACCGAAATCATAAGGGAAACACATTCCCAG
>Ga0066652_100000110_pt1 | contig 46672 bp, 60 predicted proteins | sample GraSoiAngelo_101_FD_71413 | JGI IMG/M metagenome (GOLD analysis project Ga0066652, IMG submission 71413) | Grasslands soil microbial communities from the Angelo Coastal Reserve, California, USA - 14_0903_02_30cm | ecosystem: Environmental > Terrestrial > Soil > Grasslands | place: USA... | reverse complement strand
CCTCTTTCACTGGCTCGCTCAAAAGGCATAGGTCAGTCATGTCTGTTCGTAGCGATGTGCATCATTGACGCGCACGGCTATAGCATCATCAAGTGGTGGGTGCATAACAAGAAGGACAATGTGGTGAAATTCTCCACATTCAAACATAAGGCTCTCCGACGCGCAGCTAAGAGGAAGCAGGAAGTGGCGTAATGAAATTCCTCGCGCTTGCATTCATGTGTTGGTACTGCTATTGGGTCGGTACCCAGAATAAGTGGAAGAAATGAGCCACTATCACATCGAGATCGGCGTAGACAAAGATGAGATCGTCATCATCAAACGAGACTTCGAGAAGTTCGTTCATGAGGCTGATGGATTTACTATACATCTGTCTCCTGATAATGATGTCGAAGGTTATGAGGAGTTACAGGAAACCATCAAGACATTGTTTCTTAGACTCATTGTCATTGTCGCGCAGGGCAACTTCAGAGGTATCAACTGATGGACGTAATACCAGCGCCGAAGAAAAATGTTATCTTCGATGCGACGATAGCCAGTAGTCTGATGAGTTGTGGTAGATTCCATGACCTCAGATTCAATCATCGGCTCGTTTCAATGAAGGGTAAATCTAACTCTCTTGAGGTAGGCTCACTGATTCATAAAGTCCTTGAAATCTACTACAAACATAAGATCGATGGCTTTCCTACATCAACGGCTATCGGTAATGCACTGATTGCTGGTCAGATGTATGTCACTGGTTGTCCCCACTGTGCGGGCTACATATCAGAAACTGGTGAGAAGCCTAAGTGTGGACATGAACCAGATGAATATCCCGGTGTGACTAACACGCCCGAAGTGAGTGAAGGTTATACCACGGGATGGAAGTTCGCATTAGATACGTGCGAACAATACTTTGCATTCTACAAGAACGATGCATTCATTCCACTATCCGCCGAGCAAGTGAAGGGCGAGATAATGTATGAGGATGATGAGATACGCGTCTTGTGGAAGGCGAAGTTCGATCTGATCATCGATACGAATCAAATCGGTATCGTATCGATGGATCATAAGACGTTCAAACAACGTCGAGATAAGTCTACTCTCTCCAATCAATTCATGGGTCAATGTATGTTGCTAAAGTCACGCAATGTCATTGTCAATAAGATTGGTCTTCAGAAGACATTGAAGATCGATGAGAGATTGACTCGTGAAGTCGTATCATTCTCAGCAGACAGATTACTTGAATGGCAGGGTGAGACTCTTCCTTATCTTGCATACAAGTACATCGAGTACAGTGAGTCAGGATATTGGCCTCCTGATTACACGCACTGCGACAATCTGTACGGCGCATGTCAGTACAAGGAAGTATGTGAAGCTGACAGAGGAATGAGAGAAGAAATACTGCGAGTTAACTTCTCGAAGGCTCCTGTGTGGGATCCGACTAACAAGGAAGATGAATGAGTAACGAGGAAGTCCTCTACATCATCTCTACTTGGACTGTAGAACGGTTGGATCAATATATCATCGAACTAGAAGAAAGGATTGAGAATACACGCACTCTCATCGCAGAAGTCAGACGAGTGAAGAAGTCCAAACAGCGAAAGAAACCAGTGGACGCTGGTAAGCGAGGAGGCTAGATGAAATGTGCCGACTGTAAGTTTGACTATCCTGATCATTTTTTGAATCAGATGTATGCTAATGGCAAATTTACGAAGCCAATTTGTGGAATATGCGCCCTCGAAGTAATGAATAAGGCGATGGGTATGCGTATGACTCAGTTCCGTGGTGAACTTGCTGAACAACTGAGACTTGATGCTATCGAGCATAGAAAGAACTATGCAAAACAGGAGAGAAAATGAAGGTAAGACAACTGATCGAGATGCTTCAAAACTGTAATCAGGATGCAGAGGTAAGATTGGATGATGATACGTATCCAGCTGTAGATGGATGCTATCCATTTAATCTCGATGAATTCGATGGTGATGCGGAAGATGCGCCACCTGAGAATACTGTCCTCCTTGAAATTACACTGGTGGAAAAGTGAAGGTCAAGGCACTCATCCAACTACTTCAGACACTCAATCAGGACATGGATGTATATGTAGCCATTACTGAGGAGAATGGAGAGGTTCTCGTAGAGGAAGTCACCGAATCATGTGATGATCCAACAATCATCGGATACATGATTGCTGATGCATCTGTCCTGAGTGACAAGGTGAACTAATGACTGTATGGATGTATTTTCATACTGATGGCGATTCGGGTTATTATGCCATCAAATTGTTTACAACTAGAGCTAAGGCTGAAGCGTGGTCCAAAGCTAATCCAGATGCCTATGCTCGAATTACTGAAATTAAGGTGAACTAATGAAGATATTCATTGTCATCCACTGTGCATGGAACACAATCGAATCAGTGTGGGACAGTGAGTTACAGGCTCAGCTCGCGGCTAGTCTACACGCGAATGAATCGAACTCTCCTATCAGTAACTATTCGATCATTAAACGTGAACTGAACGAATTGAAGGTACCGAAAGATGCCGATAATCGCGTGTGACATTTGGATTACAAGAGAAGGACAAGAGATAGAGATTAAGAAGATGCCGTCTTCTCATCTCTTGGCAACTATTCACTTCATTGAACGCAGGCGGTTTGAGGCGTGCTTTGAAGTCTATCAGGAGACTGTGAACAATGGAAAGATTGAGGGTATGTTGGAGTATTACTCTCAGTGGCCCATTCAATACGAGACTCTGATTAAAGAGGCTCAAAGGAGAGGTCTGATTTTCAGACAACAAGAGTCACCTACTAAGGAGAGTGACAATGCCATCGATGGAAGACGTCGGATTCGATAGTCTGTACGTGATGATGAAGGGAGAACCGGGTACACGCAAATCTACTCAGGCTCTCTCATTCCCCGGACCACAATTCTGGTTCTCGTGGGATCGTAAGATGAATGGTATCTATCTGCCCATGAAGAAATGGGGAATAGATCCTAAGACAATCAAGTATGAAGATTACGATGACTGGAACAAGCCTCGGAAACAACTGGAAAAGTTCCAGACAGAGTGTCCATACAAGACGCTGATTTTTGATTCCATTACATCGATGGCTGATATGACACTGCGTCAGACAGTCAAGGCGAAGTATGGTCAGACACGCCAATCAGGAGCAGCAGCCGGTAAACTGATCGCAGGTATCGCAGTCAATGAGATTGAGGACTACAATGCGGAGTCGGCTGCATTACAGGAACTCATTGCGCTTACGAAGGATATTGGCACTTACCATAAGGTTAACATTATCCTTATTGCTCACGTGGTTCAGGCCGAATACCGTAACACCACAAATAACACAACTCATGTCAGCCGCACGATTGTCACGGCTGGTAAGAAGGTTGCGCCGAAAATCCCAGCTTATTGCGGTGAAGTATACCACTTCAACATTAAGAAGGGATTCATAGAAGGTCAAGGAGGTGACTACTCATTACTGACAGAACACACTGGTGATGATTTCGCACGATCAGCACTCGGACTGGACAGAGAGATTGTATTCGGCGACAAACCTCTCTACGAAACCTACATCACACCAGCAATCGCGAAACTGAAGACAACCTACGTTCCAACATCCAAATTCTGATGTCACGGAACACCATCCAACAGTAAGACTAGGAGACTACAATGCCTATCGTTACATTCTCAGATCGAGATCTGCTCCGTGGGAAAGTCGTGGAGCCTGCATGGTACGTTGTCAACATCGACAACATCGGTGAAGGCCCATCGAAAGATGGTGGTTCTACGAATTACCCTGTGGAGGGTACGATCATCAAGAATGCCGACACGGGGTCGGAAGAGTTCAAGGGAGTTCCACTCGACTGGAATTTCAACAGCAAGGCGATCGGATTCGCAGTCGGATTCCTCAACTCATTCGGTGTTGACGTCAAGAGTGGAGCTAGATTTGACTTGGCGAATGCAGTAGGTCGTCAGGTTGAAATCTTCGTCGAAAACGGCGAATGGCAGGGACGTATGGTGAATAGGGTGAATCACAAGTATCGCCCTGTTCGCACTTCGTAGTAGGTAATACGTGGTCCCAATAACTCTGGGGGGAGTGATCCACTGGGGAGGCATGAAAATTGGGATACGCCTCCTCATTTTCTAAGAGTCGTGACTACACTTAGTTAGTCCAACTAGGAGAGTGTGATGAAGTATTTCATGGAAACTGTTCTGCCATCTGATGACGAAGAAGAAGCTGATCCAATTCCCGAACCGGATATCACGGCAGTGGATGAGGATGAAGAATACGAAGATGATGAGGATGATGATGACGATCCTACAGATGATGCGGACGATGATCCTCTGAAGGATGACGAGTAACAGAATACGTTAGTTTGCATCTTGTGAGAAGTTCAGAATTTATCGATGCCTGATGTCGATATTCAGTCAACATGGATACAAGTTGATGCTTGCAATGTGCGGCTAACGGACAGGAGATACGCCCAAAACTGCAATTTTGTAGATTACGGGCGTATCTCCGCTTTTTATTTTCCATAAAGAAGGTTATGACTGACAACAAAGCGATTGGACGGGTGATCAAGGTAAGTAAGGATGGATGGGGATTCATCTCATCTAAGGAAATTCAGTTTACACGTATCTTCTTTCATTGGACTGCTTTGAAACAGGATACACTGCCGTTTCTCGAACTGAAGACTGGAATGACTGTCGAATTTACTCCGATTCAAATTCCGGGTAAGGGATATCGTGCCATCCATGTGCGCGTAATTGAGGGTGATAAGAAAGAAGTAACTAATGAATCTCCCATCAGTCAGGTGCCCCTACTGTAGTAATCGAGACATTACAATGATGGAGTGGATGCCCATCATTAAACTTTGGTACTGTAACGTATGTTCCAAAATGTTTAAGGGACCGGATAATGGATCATAAGTATGTCCCCGGAATGGGACCAACTGGAGCTAAAGTCCTAATACTAGGTGAAGCTCCTAGTTACGAAGAGACACACGCAGGCAGACCATTCGTCGGTCCATCAGGACGAGAATTAGACCGACTACTTAAGGACGCTGGTATTCCACGTTCTGATTGTTGGATTACCAACGTCTGTAAGTATGAAGTTCCTCCTAATACTGCACGTAAAAAACTACCGTTCCATGTCAGAGCTAGAAATCATGGCATTGATATGGATCAACAGTTGTCTGAGTTGAGAGTGGAGATTAATGAGATTAAACCTAATGTTATTCTCGCTCTCGGTGGGACTGCTCTTTGGGCATTATCAGGGAAGGATAAGATCACGAAACACCGTGGATCTCTTATGTGGGGTATGGATCACAAGTTTGTGCCTACCTATCATCCCGCGCATCTGCTACATAGTGGTGCGGGTGGAGAGATCAAGGGCTACTGGAATAGACAGGTAATGATCTTTGACTTCAAAAGAGCATGGGATGAAAGATTAGATCCACAGTTAAACATACCCGGTAGAGTTCTTCAGGTATGTCGTAACTCTGGTGACTTATATGAATTTCTGGAAAAATATAAAGATCACAAGAAGATGTCAGTTGACATCGAGGCTGGTGGTCATTGTCTCCCTATATGTATTGGCTTATCATTCAACAAGTCCCATGGTATGGTCGTACCTCTATGGAATCGTGACGGAATCAGTACTATACCTGATTCTGACTTGGCCGCGTGTTGGATGATGTTAACTAACGTCTTATGGAGTAAACACATTGTCGGACAAAACTTCAACTACGATAGAGACAAACTCAAACGATTGGGATTTTCCATCAGACGAATACACTCAGATACTATGCTCAAGGCCTTTGCAATTAACCCTGAACTCCCTAAGGGGCTTGCATTTAATACAAGTATCTATACTAGAGAACCCTTCTATAAAGATGATGGTATGTATGAAGGGTCAATTAGAGATCTATTGGTCGGATGTGCTCGTGACGCTTGTGTCACACTCGAAATAGACGAAGCGATGGACGCGGACTTGGAGGAACTCGGCATAACGAAGTTCTACAAGAATTTCTTGATGAAACTTCCTGATTTCTATGCCGAAATTGAGAACAACGGATTCAGAATAGATGAGGAGAAAAGATTAGAGCTTATCGAGAAGTACGTCACATGGGATGAACGGCTTGGTTATGAGATGTACAAGATAGCAGGGGTAGACATAAATGTCAACTCACCTGTGCAGGTTTATTCATTCCTATTTGACGAGTGGAAGTTACCACGTAGACCCGGAGTCGGAGAAGAGGAACTCACAGCATTATTGAATCTGAAGAGTGGAGTCAAGGCACCTGATCAGAGAGAATGGATTGAGAAGTGTTTAGAGAGGAGACGAGTTAAGAAGACAGTTAGTACGTATCTCTTTGCAATACCAGACTACGATAAGAAGATGCGGACTACGTGTTTCCCCTGCCTCAATACTGGTCGTAGTTCCACAGGCCAGCAGGAACCACCAATCAGACCACTAGTTGACGTAGTTGGCAAAGGTGCCAAGAAAGACATGAAGGTTATGGGTACAGCCTTCCAAGTATTCACTAAGCATGGTGATATTGGAGCGGATGTACGTGGAATGTATCTCCCAGATGAGGGAGAAATATTTGTTAATTTGGATAGTTCTCAGGCAGAAGCACGTGTAGTGTTTAACTTGGCAACTGACGAACAAGCATTAAAGGATATTGATGAACATGACTATCATGCACTTACTGCGAGCTGGTTTTTCGGTGGTACGGAGGCTGACTATTCCAAGAAAGTATTGGGGTACGAATCGCCAATACGATTCGCAGGGAAGACTCTACGTCATGCGGGCCATCTTGGAGCGGGCGCGAGGAGAGCAAGTACCGAACTTAACACCCAAGCACGTAAATATAAAATCCCAATCACGATCAACGAAGGGATCGCCGACCGTGCATTGAAAATATTCCATGCGCGTCAGCCGAAAATTCAGCGTGTATTCCACGCACAGATCATTGAATGTCTAAAACTAACGCGACGTTTAGTCGCCCCATTACCGTGGGGGATTGATGCAGAACGAGGTGGTGTTCGTATATTCTATGAAAGATGGGGTGATGACTTGTTCAGAGAGGCTCTGGCCTACATCCCTCAACGAGCCGTGTCTGATAATACCAAAGCAGCAGGTATTAGGATTAAGAAACAATTCAGAGAGGCAAAAATTATTCTTGAGGCGCATGACGCGCTTCTATTCTCGATTAGAGCAGAGTATCTTGATGAGTTTATTCCGCTAGCGAAAAAGGAGATGGAGCGTCCGATTAATTTCACGAATTGCTCTCTCCCAAGGCGGTTTCTTAAGATACCATGTGATGTAGAAGTTGGTGAGAATTACAAGGATTTACGAAAGTTCAAAGGAAAGGATGAACCTGTTAGAATCGAGGTACCAGAACTAATCAATGTAAGAGAATTGACTGTAACTGAACAATTCACGGTAACTGATGAGGAGGTTCGTGACGAAATGTTTAGTAAGAGAGATGAACTAAAATTCAGTAAGGACGATGATATACCGTTCTAAGGGGTTCCATTGACATGGTTAGAAAAGCTACTGAGTCAACATAGCGAACTAGAAAGTCCGATGAACTTTTGGTTGTGGGGAGGACTCGCAGCCATATCCGCCGTAGTAAAAGACAATGTTTGGATGGACCGACAAATCTACAATCTCTATCCGAACATCTACGTGATGTATCATGCTGAATCTGGTCTGAAGAAGGGACCACCTATCAGCATGGCTAAACAACTTGTCAAGGCGGTAAACGGGACACGCATCATTAGTGGCAGATCATCTATTCAGGGGATACTGAAGGAATTAGGGACTGCCCAGACTCAACCCGGTGGTAAGGTGAATTCTAAGAGTACAGCATTCATCTGTTCATCGGAATTAACTAGTTCGATAGTTGAAGACAAAGTAGCAACCGACATTCTGACTGACCTCTATGATCGCCAGTACAATATTGGTGAGTGGCGCAGCCTACTCAAAATGGAGTCTTTCAATCTAAAAGACCCAACAATAACCATGTTGACGGCGACAAATGAGGCCCACTCGAATGACTTCTTTGCACGGAAGGACATACATGGGGGTTACTTTGCACGTACGTTCATCATCGCAGAGAATAAGCGGAATCGAGCTAACTCACTACTCGTTCCATTAATTAATCCGCCGAAGTATGCTGAACTGACGGATTACTTAAAGGAATTGAGTAATCTGACGGGTCCATTTCAGGCGTTAGCAAGTCGAACTGAAGGAGGCGATTTCAAGATTCCTCATGTGGAGAAGGAATCAGGAGAAACTAATTATTTTACGCCAGCCGGTCTGATGTACCAGCAATGGTATGAAGGTTTCATCGATCAGATGCAGGCGCAAGACACCAAAGATGAAACTGGTACATTGAATCGATTTGGTGATTCTGTTCTAAAGGTAGCCATGTTGTTATCTCTCGCTAGACAACCCAATCTCGTGATAGATGAAGAGGCTATGGAATTAGCCGTTGTCTATTGTGAGAAACTAGTGGGTAACGTGCGTGAGATGACTCATGGAAAGAAGGGATTATCAGAAGCTAAGAACATCAAGAGTCTGATAATGAATGAACTGCTCAGTCGTGACACGCATCAGATCAGTCGAGCGATGATGTTAAAGCGAATGTGGGCACATTACAAGGATGCAAATGAAATCGATGAAATCATGATGTCATTCGATCAGGCAGGCATGATTAAAACGGAAACCATGGGAAATCAGATCATCTATGTAATGCCAGACAATATGGTAAATGAACTGAAGAAGCTATACGCGGGAAAACAGAAATGAGAGGTCCACATCATGAGTGAACAGACCCCGACATTGATACCGCGCACTATCTCAGACCTGATTGATTGTGGAGCGGAAGAATCGATGCTAGTTTATGAACAATCTAACGTGCATCAGGTGTGTGCCTTCCTCACCGCACGGTGCGAGGCACTGGAGAAGGACGCTAAACGTCGCGCCGATGTTGATGCTGGACTTGCCTACCAGACCCTTCGCGCATGGGAAGAGAAGTGCGAGGCGTTAGCTAAAGAAAATGAAGAACTCAAGGGAAGGATTGCTAACGCATTACTATGACTCCGGTATTTGAAGTTTCGTTGAAGCCGAAAGATCCGAAGGCATCAGTGGAGCGAATCGTGGTGCGTGTTTATGATCCAGAGAACATCGATACTCACGAGAAATGCGTGGATTTCGTTACTACCCAATTTCCGTTCTATACGGTCGAAGCCGTAATGAGAGGATATCGGGAATGATCATCCCACTACCAACTTATACCATCGAAAAACCAGAACCTATACAACTACCCAAAACAGACAACGACTACGTTAGATGGTTTATGAACGTACCTCCGTGGAAATGCGTGTGTGGATTGACGAATCATGGTCGTAATGAGAGATGTGCAGATTGGCGTTGTCGATTGGAGAGATCAAAATGAACGGTAAAGTGACGCGTGTAATGAGTGATAAGGGCTACGGATTTATTAAGGGTGATGATGGAACAGAATATTTCTTCCATCGTCAGGACTTGCAGGATGGTAGCTTCGATGAGATGTGCATGGATGCGGAGAGAGGACAGCCAATACTCGTAGTATTTGAATCTGTCCCCTCACCAAAGGGTCCACGCGCCGGTCTAGTCAATATCTTAGAGGACTAGAAATCGGGAATATCAGCAGCCCAATCTCTCTGCATGGGATCACCACCCTGTAGGATCCAATCGTTCTCAGTTGGAACGAGTTTACCTACAGATTCACCCTTGTCATAGGTCTGACTGCCCATCCCTGTTGCTATTGGTGCGATTAATGGTAACAGGGATGGATCTTCCTTAGCTAATTCCAATACGTCCTGAACAATCAATGGCACGAATAATTGGGCAGTACGATCAGCTACGTGGAAGGGCTGATACTGTGATGCAGCCATTAGATCCCATCCGAATTTCATCACAGGAGTGAGCTTATTCACCATGAATCGTTCGGCTATATCCTTCCTCGTATCAGCATGGAATCCGACACCTAATTCAGTGTCACGTTGAGTAGCTGAACTGGTAGTTCTACCACTGATCAGACGACTCAGAGCTACGAGATACTGTTGGAATCCGCCAGCCGGATCGAGGCGCGTGTTGTTAATACGCATCTTACCGAAGTCAGCACTATTAGGATCCATACTGACATCGACATCTGCAATACCAGCCTGACCTGCCATGTAGCCTAATCCACTTACAGTACCCCATGCACCTGCTACTGCTAGGGCTGATTTCAGATATTGCTTACGTACGAAAGGACTAGCCATCATATAGGTGGCAGGATTGAGCATTCGCATACGTGATGCGAACAATCTAGGTGCAAATAACACATCCGTTAACAGCTGTGCATTCCGCTCAAAATTCGATTCTACGATGTGTAATCTACCACCTTCCACTGATGGACGAGCCATCTTAAGTGGTCCCTTACCAGTAGCTGTATTGACGTAATCAGCTATTTCCTTAGCGAATGTAAGATCCTCAAATGGATTCTTAGCACCTTTAGTTCCTCCCTTGAAATCTCTCTCAGCATCTTTCAACAGAGCTTCAAATGTATCGGCTCGGAGTTGATTTAGGAAGGCCGTATATGCCCTATTGGTAGCACGCGCGTATCGACCAATAGTAGCCTTATATCCCTTCTGAGCTATGCCGTGACCTAGCATCTCACCAGTTTCAAGCCAATTAGATGCTACAGCTTCTTCTCTTCCACCAAGTCCACTACTTACATCAGATAACTTGATTCCAGCTTGTTCAGCAAATGACTTAGTTTTCTTACCAAATGTTCGAGAGTTAGGATCTAAGTCAATACGACTTTGGAATATCGGCCTTTTCTTTAGTTCTGCAAGACTAGCTTGATACGCCTTTTCAGAGCCTAATGATGTGACCTGTTGCTTCCATGATTTCCACCATTCCTTACGGAAAATGAGTGGTAATCCTTGTCTCATAGGAGCAGATAGATCACCCGTTGTAGTAGCACCGCGTGTGAAGTTTATAGCCTCACGTACTACTGATAACGGTTTCTCGGGCGTATCTGCTGGTCCGATGATTGGGCCTTTACTTCCTGATTGGGCGAAGGAAGCAGTTCTTTCTCCATCATATCCACCATCATTAGCATCTCCTCCTTGTCCTGGGTCTTCAAGGACATAGCTGCTTCCCGATCGCTTGAGAAGATCGACTGTAGTGTCTCCGCGCCTTCTTGATTCAAGATATTCCCGTAGTAAGTCCTGAACTTCTGGAGCATACTTTCCATCTGGTCCGGTGAGAGCTGTGAGAAAGGCTTGTTTGGCACTTAACTGATCCTCCAAATCCCATCGTGTATAAACTTCAGCAAGACTCCACGTAAATCCAGCACCTTCATTACGTGAAATATTGTGATTGAATTCATGTCCAATAATATGGACTAATCTCTGAGCTACTCGATTAGGATTATCTGGATGTTCTGCGATAGAACCCATCAGATTCACTAATAGAGCATTATCCCTACTACTAGAAGGATTAGGTAGATTTACTCCACCACTACCGGCATCTCCAGATATAAATCCGAATTTTGATGTTTTTCCGCCTACTTGTTCAGTTGGAAATAGTGCATTTAATTTGTCCAATATGGACTTCATTACACTAGCAGCAGCCTGAACGTGCCTACTACCATTGAGATGTGCTAATTCATCAGGTGTGTAGCGATCACCTGAATCATGAACTACGAATGGTAGAGGTTGTCCAGTTTTAGGATCTGGAGCAGGCTGTAATCCATCATATGCACCTTGAAGATCTTGTCGGGCATTATCTGCCGCCTTCTTCATTATATCTTTATTTATTGCTCTTACTATTTCAGCTTTGAACTCATCTTTCATGTGTTCTCTAGTTGGTGCAGTTAATGGATATCTTTGTGCATCATTAGCTGGAACATTAGGTTCAATATTTACTATGACATGATTTGGGATTTTTCCAGTATCTCCGTAGACAGTTTCAATACCCTGAAACATACCCCTATTATTAATAACTACAACAGTGCTACTTGCTTTACCCCATCTTGCATTATCTGGAATAGTGATAGTATAATCACCTCCGGGAGCAGTACCCTGAGATACTAGTTGACCATTTGGCACTGCTCGTACTGGAACATGTGCATTCAGATTAAGATGCTGATAGTTTGGACCCTTAAATTTATTACTGGTTAAGCTAACTTCAACAGGAGTAGCTGAGTATTCAGAGAAAGCCTGAAGATAATCTTTAGCAGCATCTAGATTACCCACTTTCTTATCGTAAATAGTTACCGATGTGCCAGTTTGAGCATCATTTGGCATTCGTGTTTTATTAATTTTAACAGGATCGACTGGATTTCCATGAACATCTTCACCGATCATGGCATCAGGTGTACCTTCTAACTCATATTTCCAAACACTTCCATCTGGTTCTTTAGTTACTGTTTCAACATAAAATGCATCGGTACCTAATAGATAAGTAGCCTTACCTACACCCATTTCACCAATAGATTTACGACCAGATGCAGCACCAACACCACGTTTACCAGATCCGGTTAACTTAGTATACTCATTTCTGAGCATATCCAGTGGTAAACCTGGACCCTGATCAGTAACTGTAAGACTTGGCCCTTTACCAGTTGTATCGTAATTTATATGAACACTAACTTTACCACCTGTTACAGTAGCATCGATAGCATTCTGAAGTAATTCCTTATTGGCTACACGCGCGCCTACATTTGCGTATTGACCTTGCATATTACGCAACATCTGAACACGATCGCCTAATTCCATTCGTACAAATTCATCATCACTCTTACCTGACCAACGTGACATAAATGATGGTTCAGATCCACCCCGTTCAAAGAGATCAAACTGCTTATTTACCAGATTCATTACACGTTCTGGAGTAGCTCTATTTAGGTCAATGGGTTCCCAGAATGTCGTACCATCAGGAAATCGTCCATCGATGAATACGTCTGTCATCCCTTCAGTCTGCATTGCATATATTGCAGCATCGGCCTGCTCATATGTAATACGACCATGAGTTTCAATACCAGCTCCTGAGAATCTAACAACACCAGATCTCAGTGCTTCCTCAAGATTTGAACCTACTGCTTCTGCTGATCGAGCATGAACAGCACCCGGATGTATACCTTCTAATAGTGTTCCATCTGGTAAAATGAAACGTGCCAAACGGGTATTTTGGGTGGGTTTCAATCCTTTACGAAATAGATCAATTACACGCGGATTTCCGTGTTCAGGTCGTTCCATTATGGAGGCTTGAGTCCTATCAGGTAATTCTTCCTCACCTGTAGGTCGCTCCATAGATGCTAATCCACGAGTAGGTCCGTACTCATCAAATTCAGTCAATTCCTGATGCAGTTGATTATATCTATCTATCTTTTCAGGAGATAATACTGGACCTTCAGCACCCGGTTTTTCTTCAAATAGAAGAACTTCTTGTTCAAAATTCAGATCGTTCAGTTCTCTTCTTTTTTCAGCAATTTCGGGGGGATCACTCTCTTTAGGTTCCCATATTTCTGGTTCGAGATATTTATCTCCTCTAATTGCATAATCTAATTGAGCCATTTCTACGCCTTTTTTGACAGGATCCTCTGCACTAGGATTAAGTGGATCCTTACCAGTTTTCATAATTATTTCAGTATTTCTCTTACTATTAGCTAATTGCAGATCCTCCAAATTAGTATGGTCCTGCCATCTAACTCCTAATATTTCAGCATGATTAATAGCTTCTTGCCACTGGTCCTCAAATGATTTATTCTTATCGAATCCAGATCCCGGTACGTTAGGATCACTCATCATTGAGGCTTCAGTTCTATCAGTTGAACCAATATCCTGAAGTCGTGTTTGTGCGTGTATATCAAGTGGAGGATGAATAGGTGTTACTTCACCCGTATCTAAATTGATTGTACGATCAGGTTCATTTTTTGGTCTTCCTAAGAATGATGCATCGTGCATCTCTTCATTCGGAGCAGCTAAAGAGTTAGACTCACGTTCGGGAACTCTTCCGGTATCTCTAAATACACTACTTCCATCCTGAGTAACTGACACAAATTCGATACCCTGTTCCTTAAATTTCTGGAACAAGGCTGCCGACATTTGCTGTCTGGGAATGATTATAGGATCTTCATGGTAATATGAAAAACTATTACCTACAGCTGCAATTTCAGTTCCCGTGCTTGCCGTAGGTGGTGCATTAGGCGCAGCTACAGTAGGAGTAGGAGGTGGACCACCGGGCCTAACCATCTGAAAACTACCATCAGTAGCTACGTTACTAGGTACATAGCCTTGTTTCCTGAATGATTCTACCTGACCTGTATCTGCTGGATTAACTGTAATTACATGATCTCCCGGTTTAGCCGGTGTGAGAGTCATGGTAGGAGGTGCGTATTTATCTGCTGGTGGCGGAGTCGCAGCGGGAACACGCGGAAGTATACCAGTAGCCCCACCATTAGGTGGAGGGGGAGGAGGAGGTACATTAAGATCAGTAGTTGTCTTACCTGCACCAGCCTCTATAGCCTGTAATCCACGCGCGCGTCTCATCGCAGGATGACTACCAAATACACCACCAGTTACAGCACCGAATGCAGCGCCTCCTGCACTTGCTTTGAGAAATTCACTTAAATCAGGTGATTCTCCAGTTTCAGCCCATGATGATGGAATTGATCCGATTCCACCTAATACAGCACCTTCTGCCGCGCCTCTGATGGGTGCGCGTAGTGCGTGTTTAGTTAATTCCTTAACTCCTGCACCTACACCCGGAGTCTCTCCCATAATAGGAACAGCTCCGAGGATACCTTGTGTAGTTATTTCCCAAGGATTAATATTATCCCGTCTTCCCATCCATTTATCGAATGCTTCACCGGCAGTTTCACCGATTGCAGCACCGGCAGCACCACCTATCGCAGTACCAGCAGTAGTTCCAGCAAATGGAACAATAGATCCTGCTGTACCACCTAGAATAGCACCAGCTACACCCGGAACAATTCTCAATCCTTGAGAGGTAATTGCTTCAGGCCATGATCTTTCTTCTGGTTTAGCAACTTCATGTTGATCAGGAAGTTGATCTAAAACAGCTTTTAATTTCTTCTTCTTTTCTTCTTCAGGATCTACCTGATCTGGAAGCCAAGAAAGATCATCTAAAGTTTTCTTTTGGGGAGGCATTTATGGTACCAATCCTGACTCGATTAAAGCATCAATATTGGCGTCAGTTACAGGTTTTGGTGGTACTGAATTTCGTAGAATATCAGCAGCTCTAATTCTTTGCATCTGCTGAACTTTAGTTCCTAATGGCTTACTACCCATTACAGGTGAATCATAGTCACTCTGAGGTAATCCGGGGCCAACATCAGGTCCGAATTTACTCCTATTAGCTGCACGTGCGCGTTGAGCAGATATATCATCAACTCGATTTGGTGCAGCCTCTGGAGTAACAGTAGGCCCAAGACCTGTAGTTTTAGCAGGAGTAGGTGGAGGAGTGGCGACCTTAGCAGATGGACTTAATCCAGTAGGTAAATCAACTCCATAAATTGCCTTATATGCATTAGCATACTTTGCCTGCTTTTCAGGAGTTATACTACTAAACCATCCCGGCTTAGGAGGAGTCATAGTGAAGTCATTAGATCCAGTTATTTTAATGAATTCACCTAATTCAGAATCACCAGCAAGTAGTTGATGGGCGATGTTAGCCTGTCTAATATGTGTTGCTTGAGGAGTTTCTCCACTAGGTGAACCAGCACCATTATTAGCAGATCTACCTGCATATCCACCCGGTGTGGCCTCTTTAACTTCTACTGCTCCCTCAGTCCGTTTGCCGATTTCAGCCATCGTATTCTGATGCTTCAATCTGGCTAATTCCATTGGAGAAAAGTCGGTATTAACCATACCAGTATCGAAACTGGTTCCATCCTCGTAGGTTCCATATAGTTTATTTCCTACTTCATAGTATTTAACTCCATGCTGTTTTTCTGCAAGAAGTTCATTCTTTTTATCTGCAATACGAGCCAGATCTTCATTCCGTTTGCGAGTAGTTTCGTTGCGTTCAGAAGCGATTCGTTCAGTGGATGCCATTCTATCAGCAGCGACTTCAGCCGATAGAACATTTCCACGTAATGCGCGTTCGTTCGCATTAGTCTGACGTTCAATTGATGCCGCCTGATAAGCTGGTCCCGTCTGAGTCGTCCACTCGTCTTTCTTACGTTCCCACGGCTCATTCATTACTGTCTGTGCATCTTGTAATCCACCTTTACCCATGCCAATACCTGCGGCTACGAGTGTACGTCCCAGTGATGGACGTTCTCTCTGAGGTGGATTACTGACAAGACTATTCAGTCTATCAGTAGCCTGATGTTCTGGCTGATAGTCATCTAACCACTTTTTGTATCTGTCAGCAGGCTCATCTCCTACACTCGATGATATCCGTGAATCAATTCCACCAATATCGTTTCGTACAAAACTAGGATCTTCATCCGGTATGTTGGGAACACCAACCGAATATGGATCATCTTGAGTTTGTGGAGGAGGAATCGCACCTAATGACATTACAGCAGAGTCATCATCAGCGTATGCCGTTCCAATACGCCGTGCGCGTTCATTTTCACGTAGTTTGTTGATCTGAGAAGTTGCCATGATTAGCCCCAGCCATTCACATCCGACGGCTCGTATGACCGACCATCACCACCGTACTTTTGCTTCTGTCTCTGACCAAAATAGTCAAGGAATGGATATGCAGCACTTGCTACTGTGCTACCTACTCTATTTACTCTGTTCATAGTGGTGTCAAATTGACCGGGTAAGTCTTGAGCACTTCTCTCATTTTGCATTAAATTCGAGCCAAAATTACCACCTGAATTCACTGCATCAATAGCCTGATTACCGAATGTACTAGCCATACCCGGAGTAGTTCCATATAGTGAATTCATCCCCTGTAAGGCATTCAATCTAGCATTCTGATTCTGAGCACCTTCTTGGAATTGCATACTAGCATTGAATTTACCAGCATCAAGTTGTGCATTCAGACGCTGATCTCCAATACCTTTCATTCCACTGATGCCAAATTGACGGCCTTGATTACGCATTTGGGCCAAATTAGCTTCTACATTGGTAGATGCATCAGCGGCTGATTGACCCTGTTCACGAGCCATTTTAGCCAATACAGCAGTGGCATTCGGTGAATATCCACCTTGTAATGATCTCTGCCTACTGACTTCTCTACCAGCATTAGCATATGCGGCTCTGACTGGTGCGATACCACGCGCCCGCATATTCGACATATCATCGGCGGAATAGCCACCAGTATTAGAGAAGTCCTGATACTTACCATATGCTTCACCATATGGATCATCATAACTTACTCTTCCACCTGATACGCCGCCACCGCCACCAGCTAAATCATTGTACTTACTCATGATATTACCATAGTCCTGAAAAGCCTGTTGGCTCCCACGACCATAGTTATATCCAGCCTGATTAGCTACTGGTCCCTGTTGCTGCTCGAATCTCTGTTGCTGATATTGAGATTGATTCTGAAGACGACCACGCGGGTCAGATCCTGACCTACCAGCATTAGGACCATAACCACTAGAGGGTGCAAGACCTGCCATAAATCCTCCTATGCCGGTGTGTCAATACCGCCTAAAGCGTTCCAAAGAGTGGTGATTTGTGACTCTAATTCGGGGTCAGTAGCCGTACAAGTTGATACTTTAGTTGCCTCATCATAGGTGGTAGTAGCAATGATATTCACACCCATTACGACTTGTGGCCCTGCCTGTTGAGCCGCGTATGGAGGATTCTGAACCACCCTCTGTGCATATGCTGCACGAGCCTGATGATAGCCAGTCTCACCGGGTTCACTTAAGACACCAGTTGCTACACGCGCTAACATTGCCTGAACACGCTCCATGAATCCACCCGGAGCCGTGTCGCGTGTGAGTCCCATTTGTTTTACTGAAACTTCTACAGCCATTATTTCTCCGTTTTCTTGAGTTCTTCAGTTAAGAACCGATTTTGTTCTTGTAACTTTCTAACTTCGGCCTCTAACTTAAATTGCATGACAGACCGTTCACCGATGATCTGATACAATTCTTCAAGTGTAACTTGTATTCCCTGCGGCGGCTGGTCTGCCATTACTTCTCCTTAGATAATTTCTTGATTTTAAGTGCTATCTCCTGAATTGCATCAACAATCAGAGGAATCATTTCGACGTAATCAATCCTCAATAATCCGTCTGGTGTCAACTTGGTCGGCATCAGAGTATTATGTACCAATTCAGGAACTATAGGCAGTATATCCTGTGCTTTGAATCCGAAATGAACATCAGGATCTGCCGGATGATCTGTAATCTGACGGAATCGATATGATCCGGGAATCATCTGTCGAATCTTCTCAAGACTACCCGTAATCGGGGTAAAATCACGTTTGACACGCGCGTCTGATACTAAGGAAATATTACCTATATTGAAGGTATCAACCCACAATTGCATATTTCCATTCCACCACATATTAAATAGATTTCCCGGTGTAGGAGCATCAATTCCAGCTTTACATTGATATCCTTTACAACCTATAACATCAGTAGCTGTAATATATCCAGTTACTACGGCATTTGAACCAGACCATAATCCACCTGCGGCATAAAGACCTGCATTACTGAATAATCCATATGTTGAATGACCAGATAAATAGAATGAATATTGTACTGCACCAGTTGAAATATTACCCGGATACATGAAACCTTTAGAGGCTAGATTTCCAGATACTTCTGTATGACCTGCACGACTAATTGAGAATACGTTTACAAGAGCTACACCAGCATCGTTTTGTGTTTGAATATATAATTGTTGTCCGACATTAATTAAAGAGAATTGTTTAGCATTTGCAGCTTCAGCAGTATCAATTATAGTTATGTAGGGTGTAGCATATGCAACGGTTAATGCACCCTGAATACGTTGTGGTAGAGTGAATACGTTAGATACGTCAGTCCACGCATTATTGACTAGAGGATCTGTTCCACCCGGACGATGTGTAGGTGCGTGTAATGCAGCAGTTCCTGATGGTCCCGTGGCTCCTGTTGGTCCCTGTGGACCCTGAATACCTTGTGGGCCTTGAGATCCTGTAGCACCAGTAGCACCAGTGGCTCCAGTATCTCCCTTATCACCCTTAATACCTTGAATACCTTGTGGACCTGTTAATCCTATTGGACCCTGTGGACCAGTAGCACCAGTATCACCTTTTACGCCTTGCGGACCTTGCGGGCCAGTAAGACCAATTGGACCCTGTATTCCTTGTGGTCCCTGTGGTCCTACTGGGCCTATATTCTGAGTAGTCCACAGTGGAACCCACTCAGTTTCAGCAGGATTAGGAGGTCCGGGCATTATCTCTACTTTCAGCAGTCAGCCAATCCAACGTATCTAATGCATTACGTGATGGAGTACCAGTTTGCCACGGAACTTGAGCAATATAGTTGTACAGAATATCGAATTCATGTACTGTAATTTGCATTGCTTTCGGTCCATCTTTCTTCAGTTGTCTCTCAGGCTCTCCATTCACCATCTTCTTGCCACATGGCTTTAATTCACTGACAGTCTCTAATTTCTCAAATAGAGCTACTTCAAGTCGTAAGACATTCATTCCCTTGGTCTGTTGCATACTACCACCAAGAACGAATCCTACGAAACAGAATTCAAAATGTCTCTTACCCTTTTCATCATCGAAATTCAGAATCATAACTTCTCACAATAGAAGATATCGACGAATGGCGGTAAACTACTTGCAGCAGCAACATTACCACTCACATTTACAGGTCCACTATTTGGAATGGTAGCATTTCCACTAAATGTATGACTGTGATCTCCAGTACTAGCTGTATTACCACTGAAATTTACCGAGAAATCATGAGTATGTGGACCTCGTGCCATAGCACCACTTGAACCCGCATCCACATTCATATTTCCCTCTTTGTTCTGATCAGTTCCACCAGCTACGTTACCACTGAATGAATGTAAGTGATTTCCAGCAGTACTAGTTGAACCAGTTGTAGTTATCGTACCGCCATGATTGTGACTATCGGCTGTTAATCCACTAGCTCCATGTGAATGGGTAGCAGCACCACCACTTACACCAATTACAGGACCGCTACGAAGAAATAATCCATCCCATGATGTGACACGCGCCCATCCCACTGGACAAGGACGATAACTGATCATAATCAACCCAGCAGGAATAACTCCTGATGTGGGTTGCCATGTATTGTCACCACGAAGATATGTATCTACTGTTGGTGTATTGGTTCCAAGTCTGGCAACTGGAACTGTTCCTGTTGCAAGATTAGATGCATTGAGATTCGTGAGAAATGCACCATTTCCAGCAAATCCAGTTGCTATGAAATATCCGTCATTTCTAAAGTTGAATAATTGCTGACTTACACCAGTATCACTCAATGATTCCATGTACATATTGCCATTGGAATAATTGATTAATCTCCAAACTCGCTGATTTACTGGAGATGACGGATCATTAAAGTAGAATATAGCGTTAGTACCAGCTACACCTGAACCGGGAGGTAAAGTTTGTATCGCAGAGAAATTATTATTGATGTTTTTCAGTGCGACGTTACTCGTTAATCGAGCATCAGGTAGTATTCCAGTCGTATCCGTCAGTGGAATCGTTGGAACTACACTAGGTTCACCTACTGTACTTCTAACGTATCCCGTCCCGAGTGTGTTGAGTGCGCGTTCATTCGTTAATTGAGAATGAGGTGCAACTACCCAAAAAGTAGCATCTGCTGTTCCATTTACTGCTACGCCTGTTCCCGGCCAAGGTTCTGGTGGAGTGATAGTACCATCCACCACGCACATGTATAATATGCCGTCTGCTGCTAATACGATATCACCATCATTATATACAGGACCACCTACATAATTTCCTAGGTAGTCTAAATTCATTCCTCCGCCACCACCACTACCACCAGGAGGTACACCGAATGTACGATCTCCACGTAGAAATGTGAGTGGATCGTTAGAATATCCGGCTAAATTTCGTATGTCGATTGGGTCTGCCGCGCCATCACTATGAGTGGGTGCGTGTAATGGCAGACCTAGATTAGCAGGAGGTGGAGGCTCGGAGGGTGTCTGTGGAAATTGATTAGGAGCCGATTCAGCGACAATACTAGTTATATGATCTTGAAAATCACTTAGTCTATTGATAATTTCTTGAATAGTTTGGTAAGTAGCAGAGTCAAGTTTAGTCCTTGACTGAGCTAATATTGTAGTCAGATCGGCGAAACGAGAGTGTTTCTTCCCACCCGGATTATTGAATTTAGAGGGCATTATGACCCCGGATACGAGGATGCGACTTCCTTCATAAATACTACAATTCGATTAATCCTGAATTTCTCTCCTATTATAGACGTTTTCAATTCAAATGATGCACGCTGTTCAGTGAAATTCACTAATCTAGTTGGAATGATTCGATTTGCAGCTTGCAGAGTGAATGGAACTAAAGTCTTAGTTTTAACATTATCAAGTGAACTCACTTGCATCAACAAGTTACCAGTCCCAGTCACACGCACTCGGATTGCAGCGAAATGAGATATGTTTTCGCCTGAAGATCCATCACTTGCAGCCGAACCTTGAGGCATACTATTCTCCTAACAATGCCGTGCGTACAGTTGGATCTGGTATCTTCTTAATTACAGAATAGTATGTGTCATACCATGTAGGTTTAGTTGGATTAATGAAATAGACTCCATCTGTGGATGTGAGAATTAATTTGTCAGTTTCAATTAAAGCAACACCATTCATCAGTTGATCAAATTTCCATTTTGACCATTTGATGTTTTTTGCGTCAAGTCCATCCTCGTAATTTGCATGTAATACGTAATTCCTCAGAGGTGGGGGAAGTACAATCCATATCTTCTTATTCAGTGAGTCATTCACGATCTGCATGGATCTCATTTCATTTCGATTGAATGATCTCCAGAAGTTCTCGATTTTCCACGATAATTCAGGTCGTGAATAGACGCCATTGAACAGCATTAAACCCGATAAATCTGCAATTAACAGATAATCGATGTTTACGCCACCAGAATCAAGGACAGTCGCTATACCATGTATTGGTGCGCCAACTCCTTGATCGATAACCTGTTCTCTCCATGATGCGGGAACATCTTCATTGTCTGAGTAGCCGTAAGTGCGTGTCTTTTTGAACAAATACAGCACATCACGGAACTCTTGACAATGAGTTAGTGGATTTCCATCCAATGGAGCTATGATTAAGCCATCTACCTTCGATATTGCTTCAGGTTCTCCGGGCGCACTTAATCTAGCTACAGACCTGTTATCCACCTGAGGAGGTAAAATTCCTTCTAAGGACTCAGTTGTACCGTATTCACCAACTATGACTAATCGAGAGTGATAGGTGTTGAGATTTACACCAGCAGGAATCTCAGAAAAGTTATCAAGAAGATGAGATGCATCATCTAATAGATCTGCATCATAATATTTGACTAATTTGAATGTATCGAAGTTATTGTCAATATTTCCCTCTGGAATAAAGAAATATTGATAACCCTTCTGATCTCCATTGTAAGAATCAATCCGTTTAGTCGAGATTAAATGCCGTTTCTTGACGTATGATGGTCCAATAGGGATATTGCTGACTTTTATTGATGTTTTAGTATTGATGTATGTTTGTCCACCATAGAATTCAGGTCCGGGTGCAGTCAGATAGCCTGTATCTGTTTCATAGACCACAGCGACCATATGAAATCCCAGATCACTGAATCCTTCTACCTTCGTATTAGTTACCCATAATGCACCCGTAAACGGTTCAGGAATACCACTTGGTGTATAAGGAGGATGAGTTGCATCTCCTAATTCTTCATCTGAGACATTGATGAGTGCGCTTGTTTCTGTATTATTTGGAATAGTTAATACAGTATAATAAATGTATTTAAGTGGATCTGGATCAAATGTTTCAGGGGGAATCCCCTTCGTCATTTGAATTATACGTGGATAGTTTGAAACATTAGGATCTAATGGAATATTATTTAACTGAATCTGTTTGCCAAAAGGTGAACTTACAATTCTAAAACTGTATGCAGGTGGATCAATACCTGTTGTAGATGGACCCGGTAATCCTCCATTGAATGTAACTACGATGGAATGAATACCTTGTGTAACTTTACCGACTTCAATTGATGGATAGGCTAAAAATGGCTTCAACGCATTAGTTGCAGGTACAAGGTTAGGTGGAGTAGTATTAGAAGGAGGAAATCCCGCTGCCTTACGCGCAGGTACATGAGCTGGATTTCCATCATACACGTATACGAACTGATTTTGCATTCCTAGTTCATAATACATTCCTTGAGCGTCAGTGAGTGATTTGATGGGTGTAATGAATGCGCGTCCACCCATAGCAACGAATCCAAAATCTTCCATTCCTGCAATGGCAAGAATCTGAGTTGCTACACCATTTTTAATATGAAAAATTACTCCACCAACATAATGTACAAGTAGAGATTGACCATCAATGGTAACATAGTCATATACTCTGGTGATTGGACCCAGAGAAGCTGCCATGTATATGTCGAGTGGATTTCTCGTCTCAAATCCTGAATCGAAATACTGAATATTATCAGCTAAAGTGAAACAATCACCCGGAGCAGACTCAGGATCACCACGTTCCCATAGTCCGCCGAAACGCTCGATTACGTATGGTTCATGTCCGCGCAGCATGATTAGACCCAGATGAATGTGAGCTTTAACAGACCTGCTACAGCTTGGAAATAAAGACCCTGAAGTTGCCCAATTGTTAGAAAGACAGGATTAGTCTTGTGAAATAACATTGCCTGAAAACCACTAGGAAATGAACCATCTCCAGTTGGATCAGGTTGAGTGCGTAATCCCCAATTGAGAGTATTACCAGCTGGAGGTAGAATTAATACGCCTTTTGGAATTGCGCCAACTGGATCAGCCGGTGGAGTAACTAGAGTAATCACATCTGGTTCTAGAGTAATTACTTCAAACTGCGGAAATGCATTGACGTTCTCAGCACAATCAGCAGTTACATCAAGGAGAACATCTCCTCGATATGTAACATGAATCTTGACATTTGAGGCAGACGCCATTAATAACCACCTTTTTTGAATGCTGATCTAAATGGTCTACGACGGGTCATCATCTGCTGTCTGCCCTTATTGTTGATTCCTTCAACTCGATCTAATGCTCGATCTGCCTGTTCATCGAGAACTTTTGCGCGATTTTCATCTTCGCCGATGAACATTGCACAGAGAGCAGCAGTCTTGAATGTCAAGTATGAACGCGCATTTATGGCACCGATGATTGATTTTTCATCCTGTGCCTGTAAAATTGGCTGGCGAACATACTGAATTTGAATTTCACGCGCAGTCAGAGCACCACGCGGATTGAATTTGATCTTCTGGTTCTCCCAAGCCCAATAAATTAATGCATTATTGGGTGGAAATTCCGGAACAAATTCTCGTCTATCCATCTTAATGAAACCATCTAGAGTTCCGGCTAATCTTTCACCGACACTCTGAATTTCTACTAAGTCGGCAGGAGGAGAGGGGATTTGATTCTCCCCTACTCCTACCTTGATTACCAGTGATGTTTGATTAGTTGCGGTGGCATTGGAGTTCTCCAATTCTTCGCATAATTCATCAATTGCCATATTTAGATACATCACTTGAGCTAAATATGTGTAATCAGTTTTGGCAGGATCATTCATTAACGCTGCCACACGATCCATTACGTCACCAGCCGTTAATGATGTTGTGCTCATGATCTGCCTTAGCTAACTACAAACGCGTAATTACCACCAGTGATTGTGCAAGTAACAGTAGTAGCAGCTGAAATATCGAAATCCTTGTTAGCGTTGTTTGGATCGTTAGTCTTCAACTTAAGCTGCTTGGGATCAGGAACGAATGTTACTTCTGTGACGTTTGGAATCACGGCAGCTGTAACTGTACGACCCGGTCCTACAACTCCTGTTACCGTAACCTGATGTGGCATCGTTTCCTTCCTATCAAATGAAGCTAGTTCCCGCAGGCCAACTAACGTAGGGATTTCCTCCCATAATTTTGATAGTATTATTCTCCCACTTATAACCGGGAGCATACATTTCAAGTGCGGGAGTGCCTAATCCCGGTGACGATGTTCCAATGATTCCATATTCTCCATCAACCATCATCTGATTCTTGATTACTAAGTCAGTTACCAGATACTGTGGTTGATCGAAGCTCAGTGCGCTATTTGGAAGTGTAGGACAATCAAATTCATTACCATCGAATGTAACCTTATCAGGTCCACCAGTAATGAAGATCTGTCGTCCGTTTCCACCCCATTCCCAGCTCATATCATCAATCCTATTGTTCTTAATCAGAACATTATTCATGATTTGAGAAGGATAGTTAGAACCTCTGTCATCTCGTCCAAGCAGATGGAATGCGCCAGCTACATGTTGAATGTGATTGTTTTCAATTCTCAGATTCCTGATTGTAGCCCACGGAGACTGTCCGTATTCATTCCGAACCGTCAGAACGAATGCGTATCCAGTTTGTCCATCTACGAACGAATATTCGAGGACATTGTCAGTAATTTCAATGTCAGTTCCCTGCTTGATTTCAATCAAATTCTTGCAGGTAGCCGGATTGTCTTTCCACTCTAATTTCTTAGTGACTAGACAACCCTTAATCTTGATATTCTTCGGAATAGCAGCTTCAGAGACTGAAGTATCTCCGCCAAAGAGGATATTCTCTCCTGATGCTTCTAACTGACATCCAAGAACTTCCAAATCATCAGTGTAGTTCGTGCCGAGAATAGCCTGCGTATCTTGATCCTTAGCGATGTTGAGGATCTTCGTATTCCGAATACGCATTCCTCTGCAATTCGCAAGAATACCGCGATGCTGTCCTCCGACATTACCATTCAGTGTGCAAGCATCTAACTTGACATTATCAGCTCCAGTCAAGATAGTGTTGCTATTCGCTCCATTGAGTGTCATCCCAATGAAGTGCATATTCGGTATGGCGTAGAAGATTCCGATGAGTGTTGCACGCTTAGAGAACAGTGTGCAAGGCTTAGGAAATGCAGCTTCAATACCACAATCCTGTACGAACTCATCGTGAAGGTGGAACTTAGTTCCTGCCGCGTGATCCTGTATCATTTGCATGATATTATCACCCGGATTGACTTCTACGTAGTCTAACGATGGTGGTGGAATAGGAGCAGGCGTACCTGTACTATCAACCATTTGTTTGGCCGTGGCTATATGGCCTTCTGCTGCTGTCAGTTCAGCAAGTATTTCCTGTTTTGTAGCCATCTTTTACTGATTTGCAAAGGTTAAACCGAGTTCTTTTGCACGTTCCTTGTCAATAATCGCATGACATGACTGACAAATTGGGAACGCAGGATTACGTAACGCACCACACGCGACACAACGAATAAGTTCCGCAGTTTGAAGATCACCCAACCACGGTTTATTCGTGATATTCATCTCACGACATGCCATACGCGCATCATCTGAGATTGAAAGTGGATTTCCATTAGAACGTGACCACAGAATATCCGCGATACGGATTAATTCCATGAACCAACGCTTCTGATTTGCCTGTGCCCTCATCAGTGAAGGCATATGATCCTTTTTCAGTTTGGTAATATCGAATTCACCGGGGACATAGAATAATCCCGGCATCAATTCTGCCATATCACAGGCAAGTAATCCGTTCGAGTAATCACGTACAATTGAATCGGCTACCTGAATTGATGATACAGTGATTTCAAGTAGGGGTTGACCCTCGTCAATTTCACGCCACCAACTACTCGTACCAACCACGAGAATTGATGGTTTCTCAAACGAACCCGGAAGTAATTCAAATACCCCCGGCGAAATCGTGGCTTTACGTTCATTGATATATTTCGGAAGAATTGATACTACAGTAGATTTATCCAGTGGATTCACAGGTGCACGAATAGTACGACGATTAGATGGAACATTCAGTCCGGGAAATTCTCCCACTTGGATTGGCATCAATTCACCTTGTAATTTGGAGGAACAACGATACCCTCGCGATATCTGAGAGCATCGCCTACTTCTGTCTCGTTACCGAACAGTTCCTCTTGCAATTCGGTAATACGCTGCTCCCGACCTTCAGGAGTAGTTTGTTTCTCGTCCTCTACGTATTTCGCCATATTACTCTTACCAAGTGCAGCATACATAGTATCAATAATGAACTTAGCTGCACTCCAGAGAGGAGGAAGAGGATTACGGTTCTCATCAGCAAACGCCCAAAGAGGCTCATACGATGTCTTCACGCCTAGTTCACGCTGATATTCTTCAGGAACTACGACAAGACGTTCAAGGACATATAAATCCTTGAGATATGAGTACTTTTTTATTTCTACAACTTCTGGAAATAAAAGTTCAATACCAGCTTCAGTAACATCTACTCGTCGTTTCTCTAACTGTTCATTAGCCCATACGATACGAAATATGGGTCTATCTGATGCTACATCAAGCCCGTAATAATCGATAAGACGTTGATTGATCGTTTCTACTGATTCCATGATATACGCGTGCGCGTGTACAGTATGCGCGCCCCACTCTTATTGGCTTACACGCCCGAGTTAATCAGCCACTTACCGAGTGATTTCACAAACACAAGGAACACAGCACGATTCTGTGCTGCGGCAATACCTACCAAGATGTTACCCGAGGTTCCAAGTGTAACAGCACCATCCGTAGGAACCAAAACGAGGAACTGACCATGACTAGTTCCAAGTCCCGGAATGATAGTGTTAATCTGTGTAGTTCCACTAACTTTCACGATATCAGCTTTCGCTGTAATAGTGGCTGCTGAAGCTACAGACTGTTCAACAAGTTTACTAACTGATCCTGGGATCATTCTCTCCTCCATCCACCATGAGAATGAGTGAGTGTCAGCTCGCGGGTCATAGCATCCTATCTCTTAATAAATCTCGCCAGAATTAGCAAGCATATAATCAAAATGATAGGCATAAACGAGCTGACACCCATAGTTATCCTACTGGCACATATTTCTGTGTAGAAGGATTGTACACTAACAACATCACCTGACCAGCAACTGATGCAGTAGTAGTCAAAACACCACCAACACCCGCAGTAGCTGCCACACCACCAGTTCCAGCGAACTGAAGTGCGAGCATATGCGCGTGAGGAACAGGAGGTGTAATTGTACCCACTGCGACGTTACCAGTCAGTACAGTGAAGAATGAAGTAGGTGCAATTACCGCAGCACTTGCTAACGTAACAGGTGCTACGAAATTGACCGGATTCAACTGTGCCCAATCGGATGCAGGGATAGGCATTGTTCTAGTACCCCACTGGGACAGCTAAGTTATCGATATAGCTACATGCAGCGGGATTAGACACGTATGTCTGCATACCCACAACCATGTAGAAGATTTCAGCAGTAGCTACGCCACCAGACGGTCCACGAATCTCGAAGATCTTACGACCATCAGTAGTGTAGAATCCGATTGGGAGAATTTCTGCACGTCCCCAAACTTCATCTACGATGAAATCGATACGAGTCTTATCCCACGAATACGATGGTGAAATAGCAGCACCAGCAAGCTGCATATTGCCACCACTGAAATACATATTCAGCCCTTCTTCCTTGGCTGCCTTCTGTATCGTGGAAACTAACTGACCGATTTCCTCATACGCCTGCTGTTGACAGGGATGCGTCCATGCACGAGGATTGAACGAGTTGTCAATACCAACTCGATTTCCAATCTTGTTAATGGCAAGACGTGGAAGAGGGAGGGTAAGTCCCACACCAGCAGCATTAACACGATTTGCACGGATTTCAGGAGTCGTGCTACGGCTGAATCCTAACCAATTTCCAGACGACGAATTGGAGTGATGGTAAGGAACGCCGAACAGACCCGGTAATGAGGCAGGAGAAGTGATACCATTGGTAACGATCTTATCTGTACCAGTGACACCAGCAATCTGAGGAGTGACAGTGATTGTCTTGTTCTCAACATCATAGCCTGTAATCTTACCAGAACCACGATTGATTGCAAGAGCAGCATCCCACACCTGAACAGTCTGATCATAACGCATTAAGCGCACACCGAAACCATCGGTAGTGCAGCTAATGACGTTAGAACCACCAGCAGGAGTATCAGTAGTGACAACGCCAATGACGCCATCACCAGACTGCATCATCTGAGAATCAAGCTGACGCCTGAATTCATCTAATGCAGTAGCAGTCAGTCTGCGAACTGAATTGATGATGGCCTTACGTGCATCATCAGTAGCCCACTGACTTAACTTGGTGTATTCAATGTTCTCTGAGAGGAACACTGAATTAAGTACGGCCTTATCGAATGTCGGCCCACCGCCTCGTCCCAGATCTCCACCATCGGGGTTGAAATACTGGAATGAACCACCGGGACGCAATTCAAGAGGCACACGCATCTGACGATGAGAAATCTTCTCAACATCGCGCTTCTTGATGTTTGAGTAGAACTTATCGTCGCGCTCAAACAGAACTCGAACTTTATCAATTACCTTTTCGAGTTCAGTTGCAGCGACTTGTGCTTCTACAACTGCCATTAGTAATCCCCAATCAGTCCTCCTATGAATTTAAGAAATCCAAGGTGGACATACCGCGTGGAATATCTTTACCTGATTTGATTTTTCCACTGGACGATTGGGTCGTGGAACGACCGGGCGTAATTGGACTCTTCTTAGGAGTCGATGTTTCTTCCGTATCACTATCACTACTTGCACGACGACCTAATCCCCTCAAAGCATCGTTTCGGGCCTTTTTTATAACTGAAGGCAACAGTGTTTTAGCTTTGGAGAGATAGGCTGACTTGATCTTATCCGTATCGCTCTTGTTGAAATTTGAGCTGAATGCACGTTCCCAGAGTTTATCGAGTAACCCACGGAAGCGCGTATCTTTGGAGATAAGATCTTCTAACTTTTCAAATGCCTCTTTCGTTGCGTGATTTCTCACGTAATCAGTCATCGTCTTGTTGGGATCGATATGCTGATCAATCGTTGATTTTAGAACATTGTCTGCGCGCGTCTGAAGATCCTCTCGTGTTGACTCAAACTGAGTCATTACACGCTGACGATCTTGCTGCTGAAATTCTTGTTCCCTATTCTGCTCTTCCGGCCTACTCTGCTTACTGAGTGGCTGATGCGGCTGAAAATTCTGTGAACCAAAGACGAATTGATTCAGAATATTAGCTGCCGCCTGTAATGGTGCGCCCTGTTCTCCGAGAGAACGTGCCTCACGTACCATTGTAACGATGGTATCTTTTACAACACCACCCAATACGTGATAATATGCCTGTTGATCAACTTTTCGGAGTGTTGGAAGATAATTGTCGGCAATTTTTAAGAATGCTTCGTTGTTTTCCGACTTTGCCGCCTGTAGAATCGTCGTAATGTCTCCTGACATTACCTGACGTTCTATATTATCCATCACTCCGGCTTTTTCAACGGCTAATTTCGCATCATTGATGGTAGGAAATACTTCCGTGAACTGTTGCTCACGATAATATGCCTTCTCAAGATACGGAAAATCCTTGAACAGCTTCGGATACTTCGCAAGAATTTCCTTCCTGCGAACTGGAGTCATTAACTCCAGATCTTCTTCTGATGGTCCCTTTAATTCTTCTTCAATTTCCTTTAATTCGTCAACTTCCTCTTCTTCCGTCTCAACTTCACCTTCCTCTTCACCTTCCTCTTTAGTTTTTTCAGGAGTCTTAGAGAGATCCAAGACTTCATCAGAGGTTTCTTCATTTAACAGTTCAAATGTGTCAAGATTTTCATCAGCAGTTGTCGTACCACCACCAGAATCTGATTCCGGTGCATACAAATTATTGAATAGTTGGCGCATTCTGTCCTACTCCCATTTGAACTCCTGCATTGGGCTGAGGAGATTTCGGATTATTTGCTCCATCTCCGGTTGGAGGAGGCATTACAGCCATTTGTGCCTGCATCTGATCCATCTGTTGTTCCATCATCTTCTGTTTATCCATATCCAGATGCATCTTCATATGGAGTAGAACATTCTCGTAGCCTGCTGGATTCTCTAACTTACAAAGTCTACCAGCATCACTCACTAACCATCTACGACAGATATCGGATTCGAGTGGATGATTGTCCACATCGTATTCCGGCATAATACTAGGCATATTCTGGGGTTGAGGAGACGGTCCACCCATCATCTGTGCCTGTTGCATTGCCATAGGATCAGGCGGCATCTGAATAGGTTCGCTATTAGTCAACAGTTGAATTTCTTCATACTGTTTTTGTCTATCATCCTCACCCGGAATAACGTAATCATTCAGTCCAATGGACTGTTTAATATATGGCATGTTTTCAGCAGTCGTCAAGGATGCCGTGATCGTGTCATTGTTCATCTTGAACAACTCCATGATAGCATCTTTCTGCTGATTCCATGTCATTGGAAGATTTTCGTTAGCTTCCAGCTCAACACTACCGATTTTACCTTCAAGTTCAGAACGACGAATGAAAACATTGACGAAATTTCCGAATTCGTCCTTCTTAACTTGCTTCTCATCATCTTTCATTTCCTTGATGAAGAGGGGGATAGCCTTACCATTGACGTTTTTCCACCACATCAGGAGCATTTTCCATGTGCTCTGTAATCTTTGAAGTGCCTGAGCACGGCTCATACTGTATTCACTCGCAGTACGTGAGCCTGACATCTGACCACCGAATAAAGATGGCAGAGCACCGGATACCATCTGTCCAATTTCCTGAACTTTCTGGGCAAATGGTAATACTTCCTGACTTAAAGTGGCTGTTTTAACTTCGTAGAATGCATCTCCCATCGCTTTTCCACTCTTTGGACTAGCGGGGAAGATTCCACCGACGAGAGCCTCTGATTCGCGATACGCCTTGAAGTTAAGAACCTTGGGATCAGCGAACGTCTGAGGAATTCCATGCTCAATTGTTTGAACAACGAGCGAAATAATATCGTTAGTGATATCCTGTACCGAAGTGAGAAGTAGACCAATTGGATCGAAATGAATATAATCTGAAAGGGGATTATAAGTAAGTGTCCAACTATCATCAAGAGGTTCGTTACACGCGTCCGCAACGAAATCATTGACAACCACCACTTTTACGCCGTCAGGAAATTCTTTGTGTAACGAGTCTGATTCGTCTTCACTTAGAATATTAAATATTGCAGGTCGTAACCATGCATTACGAACCGTCGCATTGTTTATCGGATGCTCCCCGCGGTATTGAGGAGAAGTTCTTCCCCACTGTTCGTAGAGGTCGTAGGTTGATTTTCCTGCGACGAGTTTTTCTCGGAGTTCGGGGTATTGCTCAAGTACATTTGCATAATGCGTTTCATAGGAATATATAAGATAATTGCAATCAGACTGATTTCTAGCCCATACCGGAACTTTGACGAAAAGACCACCGTATACCTCCATGCACACGCGCGACTTCGGCTTCGACGTAACACCGACTAATCTAGTTACGGTTAATGATTCCTGTGATTTTACAGGAACAACCATCTGTCCACAACTAGGACATTCCTGTGGTCCCTCTGGTAAGAATTCATCTGTTACCTCCTCTTGTGGAGGCATCATTCCCTGATCTGGACCCATCATCATGGACGGATCCATCTGTTGCATCATAGGATCAGTCATCGGAGGAGTGAGTGTATCACTCATCTGTGCCTGACAATATGGGCAATTAGTAATGTCGTGAGATTCTAATTCTTCCTTGTATTCGTTTTCCTTGTATGTTCCGTATTCTTCATCTTCCTTAGCGTATGTATAACACGCCGTCATTCCCTCAGTTACGAAAACAAATAATGCATGTAACCAGAGAAGAGGTGCGTCATTGTGCTTAAAGATAAGTGAAGCAATCTTATTACCTGCCTTAGCTGTACTAACATCCAAGGGGTTATCCGCGTCATCAGGATAACAAGTAATAGGAGGAACAGTAACGCTGAGAGCAGCGATAATAGATTCAAGATATGCGCGATAGACGTTGACAGGTTTATCGTAATTCCCTTGATCTCCATCTCCACCAGATCTCTCTGATTCTGGTGTGCGCCAGTCATGCGCCACCTCCGAGTAATACGTGTGTTGGATGTTCTCCCACATTAACTTCAGTCTACGCCATTGGCGTATCTGACGATCACGCACACCTCTATCCTCATCGTCACAATGATCAACGATAAGTTTGAGGAGTCTTTTAGTTTCGTCTGATAATTCTTTAGCCATTATGCATACTGACGTTGAAGTCTCTGCATCATGCCGCCGCTACGACGCGCATCCATCTTACCTTGATTGATGGAATTAGCTAAGTTTGGATTATTCTGATCCGGTCCAAAATTCCGACCGAATTTACTTCTGTATGGTTCATTATCAGATGGCATCATTCCGGGTCGTGGAATAGCTGATGGGCCTAATCCACCCTGCATATCACCACCACCCTGCATCTGAGGTTGCATCTGAGGTTGACTCTGCATTTGAGGTATTCTACCCATTGCAGTATTGATGCTACCCATGACGTTTGATGGAGTCTGACCACCCTTACTGAATACGCCCGTCGGTGCGTGTGGTCCAGTCTTACTAAATGCGCCCATATCAGATGCCATTCCAGCACCCTCACTGGCTCCACCTAAAATTCTGTCGAAATTAGATGGTGCGAGTCCTTTAGCTGCATTCTTCTGCGCGTCATGTTGATTCCACGCACTTAATGCCTTGTTAGTGGCTCCTGTAGCCATCAGACTAGCTCCACCTGTAAAAGGTGCAGCCACGTAAGGAGCCGCAGCTAATCCGATTTTTCCGAGTTTTGACCAGAAGCCCATAATCTTACCTTCCTGTAACTAAGATGGAGAGTAACCTTGATTTTGTAACCTAGCATTATTATTGCCGAATTGCATTGATGGTCCGAGTCCACCTCGTGTATTACGTGACATTCTATTCCGTTGCATTCCACTATAGTTACGTTCATTCTGAATATTATTCTCAGGTTCCTGTGGCTGATCCTGATTCATCATCTGATTCATGCCATTAGGTGATGGTTGCATTGGACTTGATTGCTCATATCCTCCACCACCAACTTGAGTCCAACCCGGTGTAATCTTTCCACCAGTAGCCTTGGCTCCGCCTCTACCAATCTGAAGATCCAATACATCTCCAGAGGGAGTACGCCACACGCCCGCCTTCTCACCTAATTGCTGCGCACCATGAGATGATAACCACTTATCTGCATCTTCTGGTGACATCTGACCTGCACCCATCCACGCATCACGCCACTGTTCACGATTCATCTGTGGCTGTGGCTGTTGTTGCTGTTGGACTACTTCAGGTGATGGGCCAATTCCTCCATCTTGTTGATTAGGATCCTCACCATTACGAATCCTACGCCGATACTCTTCAGTGTCGGCACTGTATCCACCTGTAGGCATAATACTCATCTTACTTCCTCCGTGGCAGGAGTAATGCCCATTTCTTTCTCTAATGCAGTAATCTCTTTCTGACGATCCTTCATTATTTGTGCAGCCTTGCGATCTTCAGCTTCTAACATCTGCTGTTTCACGCGCCAAGGAATGAATGGTGGAACTACTGGTTTCATTTCCTCGTCTACAGGAGCGATAAGTGGTTCAGGCTTATCCTTGTCCAAGAGACGCTGGAGTAATTCCTTACGCTCAACGTCGCTTTTATGCAACTGTTCACGTAAGACCTCACAGGTTTCACATGGCACATCAGATAGCCCGAACCACTTATAAAATAATTGTCTAAGCATGATTAGTGCCTATATCGAGCAACTGGGCGAATCTCTTCATCGTCTACTTCTAGTTTGTGCATATTGCGGTAATATGCAGTCCAGTCATTGCTTGTAGATAGTTGTTCAAGTAAATGTTCTTGTTTTTGTACTTGCTTAAATTCAGCACTAGCATCCTCGAAGAACCCTTCCGCAGCGTCAACAAGATATCTGAGTCCATCGATTGGATCATCACCCTCAAATTCAGCGATGTCTTCTGACGGCTTATTACCCTTAGGCTTATCATATGAACAAGCCTTAATTGCTTCGACCAAGATTGGGCAGGCATCTTTGAATATCTGAAGTTTAGGAAGATTAGTTTCAGGTTCTATTGGATTGAATGAATTCAAGTATGAGTTGTATTCCTTCATTCCTCTATTCCGAAGAATCCACATCGCATAGTCTTCATTGTATGGTGGAATTTCTTCTTCGTTAACCTGCTTAGGTTTCCAACGAAGATATTCGTGAATTAGAATTTTACCGGCAACACGCGAGCCGGGCGAGTTATTCGAGAGTTCGATTTCACAGTCGAGTTCTGCTGAGATCTGCTGTTGAATCGTATGCTCTTGTCCACGATCTTGCCCGGCACTTTTACAGAATCTAATAAGTCTTGGATTTTCCTTATCAATGTATAATTTAACATGGGGTGCCCATTCTGCGATCTTAGTTTTGACCCAAGTTTGTTCACGATAGATATACACGCGCTTCGATGGCGATATCGCCGCATAGCCTATCCATGTCATGGCTGCGAAGCCCCAATCGCCGATAACTATACGCGGCCACCATGCGGGAATTTCAAAAGGATCGATGACATGAATAGCGTTTCCAGATTCGTCTTCGTATTTTCTGTCTCTGAATTCGTCGAAGACTTGTCCTTGATAGGCATCCCAATCACCCGACAGTTTGGCTTTTCGTTCGGCATCGATTGTGATTCCCTGTAACGATTGCTTGTAGGTTGGATCGATGTACTTATTATCTTCAAGTGTGGAGTGAATATATATCCTTTTATTCCCTCCCCTGCCATGAATTATAACTCCACCTTTTGGATACGGTTTGATGAAGCGTTTATATACCCAAGTATGACCAATTCCTCCGGGCATCCCCGCAGCACGTATGATAGCGGGCAATTCTGGCACGGGGGATCTAACACGCTGGAATCCGATGTACAAATATATCCATTCGGTGATAGAAGTAATTTCATCTGGAGTATACAGATTGATCTGCATAGAGTCATATTTATGCACATCGTCTTCATTCTCACAATGACCTAAGAAGATCATTGCTCCTTCATTGGCTCCACCTGTACCGCCATACTGATCTGGACGCGGGAATGTCCAGCACATTTCTGTCTTATTGAGGGTAGCACCAAACTTTCTATAAAGTTCACGAGATCTTGGGATAATCTCGTTTCGCAACTCAGGAAAAGTACGTCGCATGAAGACTTGTTTGAAGAATGGATTTTCATGCCACCTGTGTACAATTCCATAGAGCAATAATACGTCTGATTTACCTGAGCCTGCTCCCCCTCCATATACAGCCTCTTTTATAGAAGTGGGAACCGAGAGGAATATCTCCTGCTTCGGTTCCGGCTTCCACTCATTAGGATTTCTAATGAAACGAGGTTCAGTCACTTGTGTCTAAAGCCGCGCAGATACCTGTTCAAACTTACAGGTGGAAGTGCAGGATAGTACCACAAGTCCGGATTAGGTGGTTCTACGTAGTTGAATACAACCTTGGCATTAGGACTAGCAGAGTCCTGAATGATGTCATAGATCCCCGGAGCAGTTGATCCTGATGGAACTACGAGCATGATTGCATCGACTGCGTGTCCGTTGAATTGATTCTGTCCGGGGTTCTTCTTGATATGACCCCAAGCAGGATGCATCATCGTATGCAATGCTTCACACGCATCTTCAATAAATAATCCACATCCTGCACCTGATGCAAGATTAGGATTCGTTGAATTGAAGACATAGTTGATGATATCTAATGGATTCGCATATGGATCCGGTCCCTCTTCTCCTGGTTCTGTTGGAGGAGGTTCTACTGGTGGCGCAGCCACCTCAGTGAGTGTGTAATCATCAACTTGTAACCGTGCAGTATTGCCATCGATTACAAGGAATCCCCTCACGCGTAATGTATTGAATCCGTTAGCTTCTAACAGTAACTCAGCACCATGACCTGATGGATGTCCTGAGATGATATTGATGACTTGACCTTGACGACCATTAGGATCAGTAGCCTGTTGACCCTGACCAGTGAATCCATCATCAGTCTTCAGTGTGCAACGTGAACTGAGTGGATTGGGATAGAACATGAATTGACTCATTATTCTACCCTCTTTTCAACTTCGGAGTTCGGATCATTAAACACAACTGCCTTAATTGCCCACATAGCCGTTGTTTCATTCTGTGTGATAGCAACTGATTGATGTCTACTAGGGGGACAGATTTCTCTGATGAGTCTCTCACCTTCTGAGAAATGTTCCCTGAGTTTGTTGATCTTTTCCAATCCTTCTGACGATGGCTTATGGTACGCATACGGTTTGTCGATGGGCACTTTGTCCCTCCTTCTGACTGATTGGACACGCATTAAGGAGCGCGTGTCTACTCCTTCTTTCTGTGAGCGTAGCGAACTAGTCTCTAGTCAAAATGATAGTTGGAGTTCCTGTAGTTGCTCTAATGAATGAGCCAACAAGTGTAGCAATTCCAGCAGTGAATGTTACTGCGGCTTTAACTGCAAACGTAATATCGTTAGATTGTTCCATAGTTGGTGCTGCATCAGAGCAAAACCCCGTAGCCTTAACTACTGTAGGTAATGCATACACCTGATTAGTCACCATAGTGACTGGAAGTCCAAATGGAATTAATTGAGTAGGCATTACTTCTTCTCCTCTTTCGGAGAGAGAATCTTTTCTTCTTTCTTCAGTTCCTTCTGCTCATATTCATGCCGCTCGTGTTCTCTCTGTCCCTTAATTCCACGATTCGGATCTGTAGTCGGAGGAGTATTCCCGAAGTTACTCTGAGCAGCCGCAGCAGTGAAGGAGAAAGTAAGAGGATCAGATAGTACCCCATCAGGATTCAATACTGTTACAGGAACTTCTGCCTCTGCTGTCCACAGTGGCATATTGACACCAGTTGTTAACTCAGTCGGGGAAACAACAGTAGTAGGTTCTTCAATCCCATTAAACATAATCACTGAACCAGCTACGAAGCCTGATCCCATGACATGAATGTCAAATGTTGGACTTCCGATGACTACTGTATTGGGTGAGAGTGAGGAAACAATTGGCGGAATGGCTGGACCAGATGTTAAGACACGATAGATTGCATCATACATCTTGGCTGCGAATCGACTATCTGAGGCTCCTATGTCAAGGATCTCTCTGATGTGATTCTGTTGTTCTGCACTTACGACGAGAGATTCCGACTCAAGAAGAGTTGGATTGAATGTCTCACGTCTCAATACTGATGGCATCTATTCGTCCCTTCATTCTTGTACTGTGATGTGATCGAATGACCGCTCATCTCTGAATTGAGGAGCGAAGATTACAAACTGGGGCTGATTAGTGGTAACTGGGGAATCAGAGGAGGAAGGAGGGTCAAGATTACGAATGATGACTGACATATCTTTTGCTATGCCAGATAATTCCTTTGCATCAGTGTAATCTAACTTCTCTTGTGTGATTGCACCTAATGCCGCGTCAAGGACTTTACCAGCTTTCTTTGATGCACGCGCCCTTGATTTCTGGATATGATTTATAATCGATGACTTAGGTTCGTGATATGAGGCAGTAGAAGTAGCTCCTTGAGCGTAGGCAGAGACAGAAGAGTCAGAAAGACCGAACATCCGAGCGATACCAAGAGCAGACTGACGACCATTGATGACAGCATCTTCACCAATGATTTGTCTGAGTGCATCTGGTACATTCGTATCACCTTCCTTACGACCCTTCTGATCCATCTCCACTATCTCTGGTGTAGTGGGATGAGACTCTTTCTTAACACCAGATAATCGAGATAATTCATTCTCGAAATCGGAATCTGACACTAATCCTACAGGCATAATATCCTATTTAGTAAATCTAATCTGAGCGTAGCGAAGATATAGTGATGAGTTGAAGCTAAACCGAGCGGAGCGAGGGGGCCATTATACGCTACCATGCCGCCTTTGTCAACTCGACCGTGCCGTAAGTCGTTTGTTTCCAGTGATTTGGGGGTTGTAATCTTGCTGACAATTTCTGGCTACGGTTGGGCTGTATCATCGTATGGGTGATACTATGTATGAGACTCTTTTATCTTATGTATGAGACTCTATTTCATTTACTTAATCCGACATGTTATTTCACTGCCTAGCCCTTGTGCCAGTCTGTGCGCGCATCTGTGCATGGGTATACCCCATACGTCTGTACCTCGGTTGCAAAGAACGCAAAAAATATTTCTGTGCATAAAAAAAGGGCTACCCTTTTGGAGTAGCCCATAAGTCGAGTCGATACTACTTCTCGTCGGCCTCGTGCTGAATCACCTTGTATGAAACTTCGGTAATCTCAGTATCGCCGTCAATGATGCGTTTTGCCTGAACCAGTGTCGAAGCATACGAGAATGCCTCATACAGTGGCCCTTCAAAACGCGCATCCAGAGCCTTATCCAGCTCGCGTCTAACACCGTCGAAGAGTGGATTCTGATATTTCATCATCGTGCATCCACTACAACGTAGTTGGAGCCGGTCAGCCGAACTGCTTTCAATTCGGCCTGGGCTACTGAATCGGCCCAGATGAAGAGAGTGCATGTCGGCGTTTCGCTGAACGCATCGACATACACCAGAACCTTGAAGTTGAACACGCATTCACCCGTTTAGTTTGAATCAGTTGATAAAGAGGCCGAGCGGATATCAAGTCCGCCCGGCCTAGAATCTAGAAGGAACTACTCTGCGTCTTCCTCGTCTGCCCACTCAATGCCGAGAACCTGCGATGCAATCGCCCGAGCCTCTGCTTCGGTTTTCTTGCCGTCGGCAAGCAGAACCTTGAGCATCGACTTGAGTCGAAGTTGCTCGTCATTCTCCAAGTCCGGCTTCTGCACGTTCGCCTCATCAAGCGCGTTGTTGGCAGCTTTCGCCCGAGCCGCGTTCTTGATGAGCGTATTACGCCAAGCGACGATATCCTCGTCAGAAGGAAATCCTTCTGCCTGAATCATCTCTTCCTTGGTTTCATACTGATTGTAGTCGCCCGAGTATTTCAGCGACTTGAACGGAACAGGACTGCCGTCTTTCAGCTTCAGCTTGGTAAGCTTAACACCATGGGCATTCTTCATCGTTCCTTCGAACTTCACGTTCTTCATACTACCTCTATTCAGTTGTCAAAGGCCGAGCCGGGATTGGCCCGGACTAGTCGGCGCGAGGCAGGCTCGTCGCCGCGTCGCTCGTCATCAGCGACGCCTACGATTTTACAGGCCGACCCTAAACGAGTCAAGCGAATTCGACACAATCCGTCGATTTATTTTGACGTCAAAATCCCGTCAGCCTCTAGGCTCGCTCCGGCGACGATGCATATCGGCTTAGGCTCTAATGTTCCACGTGGAACATACGGACTATGGTAGAGGTAGGCCCAGCCCGGCCCATAGCTGTGCGCCTATCCCTGTACGCAGCTGTGCGCCCTCCTTCTATGCAGATTGATAGGAACAGTCGCAAAGAACGCGAAAATTTTAGCTGTGCGCTCTAAAATAAATGTTGCCACGGGGCCGATGCATGATACTCTGGTGTCACCTCGCAATGACGCGAGCCGATTGGAGCCTTTGTGAAAACTGAATCTTTCGACTCGACTGCCTCGACCGCGTATGGCACGAAACTGCCCACGGCCATGAAGTTCAATGTGACCGTCACATACTACGAATCATACGCGGAAATGGTCGCAGCGAATGATACGCTCAGTGAGAAAGAACAGCTCGACTCACGCAATGCAGAGCGCAAAGCAGCAGCCACAGCACGCGCGCGTAACTCTGCCTTTGATGCGGCTGGTATCATCAAGCCAACAATCGAGAACGATGAGCAGCTCCGCATCCGTGAGATGATCAAAGTCATCATGGCAGCCAAGAAGACATTTGAGGAGGCAAAAGCCACTGCTGAAGTAGTCCTCGGAATTACCTACATCGCATAGTCCGACTCGATACCCGGTCTGCTAATACAGGGACCGGGTATTTTTTTGTCTTCTCATCCCTCCTATCGGGTCCATAGAATCATCCTCGCTTCGCTCGGTAGGATTAGCTGTGCGCCTATGATATCGTAAGAGGTCGGGTAACTGTCCTCTTTTGATCCCATCCCCCTCCCTCTCTCCCCACTCAATACGGCTCATACGGGAGGTTGGGGTGCTTGAGGTTGGGTTTTATAGTATTATATTCTCTTTTTTTTATTTTTTTTTTTTTACATATCATAATCTAATCCTACAACCCAACCTCGACCTTTGACATCGCCTTACGACCGTGTTATCATGGGGGACAGGGGGAGAGGGTCGCCCTCATAAGCGGACACTATTACGATCCATCATAGGAGGCATCGAATGGCTAAGAGGACGAAACATACACACAAGTACATTCATCAACAACTCAGCAAATTCAACACAGGATGGAGATGCGCACTCGACTACTGCGAACACTTCCTACCACGTAATGTGGAGGATACAATCGTGGGTCGTATGTCGGTGTGTTGGGGGTGCGGTGAAGATTTCAAATTGGATGAAGACTCAGTGAAAGAGGAGATGCCGAAATGTCTTACATGTAGAGTACCGGAAGTAGACGCACTCGCAGACATCGATATCAGAGTACGCATTGCTAGATCACGTGGGATTGAACTATCAGACGTAACCCAGGAAGAAATCAATCGAGTCAAACTAATCACGGGAGAATGATATTCTAGGAGTATATTGCCGGGACGGGTCGGGCCGGGGCCATTCCAGCTCGACCATCCCCCCGTAACCCGCGTCGATAAAGGGTTTAACGGGACACTTGACAACCGTGCTAGAATGGACGGGTGCCTACGGTCTGCCTATCTAAGCCTAGCGTCTAATCCTAGATTCTAGTCTATCCATCATCAGACCCGGCCAGCGTTACCGAAAGGACGCCCAATGAAACGATTCTTCTGCAATACCTGTAAGCGAGTTATACGCGTTCGGCGTATTCCCACCTCAGTTACTAATCCATTCGCCGACAATCCATACGAGCGTATCGGCGACTGCACATGGCATACAGCTGGTCGTGTGCATCGTACTGCCAAACCGACTATTCAGAAGTCAGCTCCAGTTCAGACTCAGAAGAGGAGCCGATAATGTTGGTGAATAAGGCCAAAGGTAAGATTGGCGATTGTGAGACTTGTGATCGCACCAATCTTCAGATTACACTTGAAGCTCATAACATGTGGATGTGTGAGTTCTGTGTAGCAGAGGAAACAGCTGCAATCACACGCGCGGGCGAAGTCAACGTCTTGTTAGAAGAGTCGAAGAAAATCGACTATTCGATTCAAATCAAGCCAGACGTATTCAATGCGAAGACGACTCCTGCGATTGAACTTCAGGCGTCTATTCAGCAGGATGAGAACATCAAAGAAGAGGATAAACTCTACACATTCGCTAAGGCGATGCAGGAGCGAGCGGATATCCTCAGAAAAGCGATATTTGATGATCGTGCTGCTCTTCTCGAAAAAGAGAACGAATATCGTATGTGGCAGTCACAGATTCAATCTGCCGCAGGGATGATTCGTGATAAACGTCGGGAAGAATTCAAGGCTTCCGATATTTCCTATCAGCCACAGGCTCCGTCTAAGCCGAAATCTCAGACTCCAAAGGCACCGTCTGCATCATCCTTCAAACGTAATGAATTGAAGGACGCGTGTGCCAAGTATGGCGTGGACCCTGTGGCAGTCAGAGTAATCATGCTTCAGAAGAATATGACGGCAGAGAATGCTGCTAAGTTCTTCGCTGAAGTCACCAAAAAGTAATCCCAGTAAATCGCTACCGAAAGGACGATTTAGTGATGACTAGGCAACAGGCATCGCAAGATTTACGAGACTTGCTGAATCAGCATGGTCTCAAAGATTGGGGAGTCCGATTGAATCAGAATGCTGATAGTCGATTCCTTGGTCTGTGTTCGTACAAGGATAAATGCATTATCCTGTCGGCTCACCACGTTGATATCCATCCTGATCCTGACGTTAGGAATACTAACCGTCATGAAGTTGCACACGCACTCACACCCGGACATGGGCATGATGAAGTGTGGGCTGCTAAGGCTAAGGAATTGGGCTGTGATAACACGGCACCATGTTCTAACCTGTCACTGTCACCTGAGATTATTGATGCTATTCGCTCAGGTGCGACGGTAGAAGTCACATTCGATGAGCAGGTAATACGCACACCAAAGTATCAGATTACACGGCTTCAGGACAAATGTGAGTTCTGTGGCAAGGTAGCCGTGATGAAATCTGAGAAGACTATTCCTTCCTCGAAAGATGATCAGCCAGACCTGAAATTCATCACACTGGAATGTGGTCATCTCCTCGTAAAGAAAATCCCCAAAGGCACACCATTCCACACATTCCAGATGGGCGGAGATCCTAACTGCCCGCATGAGTGGGATAAAAACAAGTGTAGCAAGTGTGGTCGATTCCGCCCATACGAATTCCAAATCGAAGGAATGAAGTTCCTCGAAGCAGCATTATCCGTAGGCAAGGGTGGTGCTGTTCTCGATGAGATGGGATTGGGGAAGACCATTCAGGCAGGTGGAATCATCAAATTCCATCCTGAATTGTGGCCGACTCTCTGGATTGTGAAGAGCGGACTGAAATATCAGTTTGCTGTATTCCTGATTCAGTGGCTCGGTGACATGCACGTTCCTCAAATCATTGAAAAGTCGGGTGATTACCTGATTCCGGGTCTGAAGCACTACATCGTCGGATACGATATGTTAGTGCCTAAAGTCAAGACCATGAAGAAATCAGGAAAGACTGTCACTCAGGGCTTCGATATCACGAAGTTCGATAAGGTTGGTATCAAGTGTGTTGTGTTAGATGAATGTCAGCAGATTAAGAATGTTGACTCTACACGCACACAGATGGTACGTAAGGTAGTCAAGGATAGGAAATGTATTCCGCTGTCGGGCACACCGTGGAAGAATCGCGGTAGTGAGTTGTTTCCGATGCTGAATATGATCGATCCTATCAAGTTCTCATCAGAAGAGGGATTCAAGAGAGCACACGTAGACTACTACTGGCAGGGAAACTTCCGAAAGGAAGGCGGAATCAAGAATGTTGCTAGATTCAAGGAACTGACGAAGGATCTACTCATTCGTCGTGAGAGGACAGAAGTGATGAAAGAACTTCCCCTCGTTAACAGGACTAAACTCCACGTTCAGATGGATGCTGACACGGAGAAAGTCTACGATGATGCAGTAGAGGATTTCGTCAGATGGTATGAAGACGAAGCAGCGGCTGCTAGTTCCATGCAGATACTCGGGATGATGGCTAAGATGCGTCATCTCGTGGCTATCGCTAAGATTCCTGCCACGATGGAATACGTTGATGAATTCATCGAGGATACGGACCGGAAACTGGTGGTATTCGCTCATCATCAGGATGTTCAGTCCATGTTGTTTGATGGTCTGAAGGAAGCATACGGCAAGGATATGCCGATCCTGAAGATTGACGCATCAATGAGTGGTGAGGCGAGATATCAGACGCAGGTAGAATTCAATTCTGCATCACGGTGTCTGATGGTCGCATCTACTCTGGCAGCAGGCGAAGGACTTAATCTTCAGACCTGTTCTGACTGCGTGTTACACGAGAGACAGTGGAATCCTGCTAATGAAGAACAGGCAGAAGGACGATTCATTCGTATCGGTCAGACTGCTACATCAGTCAACGCCGTATACGTGCAGATGGAAGGACTGACCACTATCGATCCACAGTTGGATGCCATCGTCGAAGGCAAGCGTATTCGATTCCATCAGGGCATGAACAAGGGCGAATATCAGAAGTGGTCAGAAGAGGCTCTCGTGAAGGAATTGGCCGAAACCATCGTATCGGCTCATCGTCGTAAGAGATCGCGATAAGACAGATGGGGGGCGCGCATCCTACACGCGCATACATCTCACTAATGGTTGCAATGTGCAGAGGGGCCGGGATGGTGAAACTGGCAGACACAACAGACTTAAAATCTGTCGATAGAAATATCATACGGGTTCGATTCCCGTTCCCGGCACTAACTAACGGAGTAACTAATGCCTGAATTTCTCGTGGAATACATCGTAACTCAGCACCGTTTTTCTCGTGTGCAGGCTCACACGGATGCAGAGGCGCGTCAACTAATCAAGGAATATCACGAACAGCAGGTCTCTGAAAAGATTACAGAGTCTGTCATGATCGTATATTGTTCAGAGGACAAGTAGAATGGCTAAGAAAACTACGACTCAGATGTTGATCGAAGAACTCGAAGACCTGAAGATGAAATTGTTCGACAAGGAATCATCCTTGTTGCGGACATACGCGGATAACAATGTTCTGTGTGATCTGTATGGTCAGGCCACACGTGAAGTTGCGGAGACTCGTAAATACATCGAACTACTTGACAGAACTATCACGATGATTCGTGAAGGGGAGAAGAAGTAATGTACGCAATGAATCGTCTGAATAGATCTGGTCAGCAGTATTTCCTGACCGAACTCCCATCAGGTGATACGCGTATCGTCACTGGCGATAAGATTCTCATCGTCAAACATGACATTCAAGTCATATCACAGGCGTGGTATAACTGGCAAGTACGTGGTGAGAAGATTCAGGATGCGTTCGATTTCTTCACGGATGCAGAACGAGAATTTCTCAAGACAGGTCTTACGGAAGCGGAGTGGAAGGCAATCTTTTCTGAGAAGGAAAACTAAATGGATGAAATGGTCGAAGCAATTCGCGTATTAGGTGAAGGTTCTCTCGCTGGTGACAGAGCACTGTTGGAATTAGTACAGGCTGTCATTGAGAAGATAAACGAACTTGAGAAACAGGTTCATATGTTGATGGAACTTCATCGACTGGATGAGGAGAAGTAGTATGAAGGTGACTACGTTCGCAGGTGCGTGTCGTGAATTCTTTGGTCTGAAGGAGAAGCAGAGCCTCGCAGAATTTGTAGCAGAGTTGAAGACTCTGAATCCTGATGATCGTAAAGAGATGATCGAGATGTTCAAGACCGTAGACCTCGAAGTAAAATAAATAGGAGAACTAATATGCCACGCTGCGAAGATTATCCGTGTTGCGGCCATGAGAGTGGTGACTGTCCGCGTATTGATGCTAACGGAAACGAGCGTTGGCGATGTGTGGGTGGTTGTGGAAAAGAGCTTCCCCGGAATGCCCGTTCGTCCATATGCGTATCATGTCAGCGGCGTATGGCAAGACGTGAAGACGACGGAGACTACGATTACGACCAACAGTAAGGTTAGTTGATTGTGTTGTCTGCTCATTTTCATGCGAACGAAGTGAGCAGATGACAGAGTTCACTAACTGTAGACTAGGAGTCAAAATGATTGGACACAAGACTATCGACGGAGTGATAGGTAAGACATTCGCTGACAAGTTAGATGAGCCGCTTTTCGTCACTGATAAGATGAACTATTCACGTAGGCAGATGGTGACGGAACTGGGCTGTGCCAACTTCGTAGCGGCTGTACGTCTAGCAAAAGTATTGAGGCGACTGAAGATACATTCACCTGCTGAATTGTATAAGATGGATCCTCTTTCACTGGCTCGCTCAAAAGGCATAGGTCAGTCAT
>Ga0066652_100000109_pt1 | contig 46978 bp, 46 predicted proteins | sample GraSoiAngelo_101_FD_71413 | JGI IMG/M metagenome (GOLD analysis project Ga0066652, IMG submission 71413) | Grasslands soil microbial communities from the Angelo Coastal Reserve, California, USA - 14_0903_02_30cm | ecosystem: Environmental > Terrestrial > Soil > Grasslands | place: USA... | reverse complement strand
ATCGGGCATTTGATTCCATAATCCGATATCAGTTTTCTCAACCCTTCAAAATCATCTTTCGCTACTAGTTTCTCCATAGAATCGATCAGGGCTTTAGCTTCATCAACCCTTCCGTCTTTCTCCATCATTTCTGCATGTCCTTCGATCAGGTGATCTACGCGGTATCTTTTCTTGCTGTCTTTGTTGTCGATCATCGGATCGTTGAAATTATCAACATGCCCGCTTGCTTTCCAGGTAGTCGGGTGCATGAAAATTGCCGCGTCGATACCAACAATGTTTTCATGCATACGGGTCATACTTTCCCACCAATAATCCTTGATATTCTTTTTAAGCTCACTGCCCCACTGGCCATAATCATAAACTGCCTGCAGCCCGTCATATATTTCGCTGGACGGGAAAATGAAACCGTATTCTTTGCAATGAGAGATTATCGCCTGGAACTTATTACTGTCGTTTGCCATAGGCGGCAAAGATAACAGAACTGAAATTTATAGCAGGAGAAGAAACAGTATTATCTTCCAGCTGAACAGCCGGCAATTTTATGATCCCTCCGCAAAAAATTATCGAAATAAAAAAGAAGCTGGAGAGCGGCTATCCCCAGGGGATAGGAACAAGCAATAAGAAGTAGTCAGGGTTAATTCTTCGACCGATTACACGAAGGCTGTGTTTTTCCCCGTTTATTCCTTGTTTTATTCCCGTTTCTTTTTGTTTTTTTCTCATGGTTTCGCTTTTGTGATGTGTGATATTTGAAATCCATGTATGAATTTTAGTCGGCCGTCCCGATCTTGCAAGCTTCTGTATTCGTGAGAACTGAATTGAATTAGTTTGCCAAAGACCTGTTGCTTGTATATTGGATACACTAATCTTTATGCAAGGGCAATGGTTGCTTATTGCTTAGTTTTTGCGATAGGCAACGGCGGTGGAGGCGGGGGCGGGGCGGGCCCAACAGGGCTAAGACTTGATGGACCAATAGCCAAAGGCTAAAACTTCGGTTTATTTGAAAAAAGAACCTGCTTGAAAAATGTCACAATCAATGCAAGTTTATGTTGCAAGGCTCTTTTAATATGTGACTACTTTTGAAAAACACCGCTCAGCACACCTACCCCTCGTCATTCATTCCAGACGGTTCATGTGCCTTAAAACTTAAATTTATGAAGACATAAATAAAACAGGAGCCCATCGTATGCTAAATTTCCATCAATAAATGCTGTTTCCAATTCCCAGCAACAATACCTCCTCTTTTAGCCGTGCAGGACTGTTCTTTACAATCGCCTCTTATAAAAACTCTTTTTTGATCGTTTCCAATTATCATCAGTTGCAATCTGAATAGATAATTATTAATGTCAATTCGTCAGGCATAACATTGCTTTTTTTCTTTTCACATCCAACGAATCGGCCAATCGCTGATGGCTTTCATTGTATTCTTTCACTGCATTGAAAAAAGGCAGGCATCGCTACATAAACTTCATTTCAGCTTCTCATTCTGCTGATGTCGTTCCGCATCCCGTTTATTTTTCTTTTCAAAGTTCTTATGCAGGGCTTCGGTCAAATCAACACCCGTCTGGTTGGCCAGGCAGATCAATACCCATAGTACATCAGCCATTTCATCGCCCAGGTCTTTGTCTTTATCAGATTCTTTGAATGACTGGTCACCATATTTGCGGGCTATAAGCCGGGCCAACTCACCCACCTCTTCGGTAAGGATAACCATATTTGTCAGTTCACTGAAATAACGGACACCAACTGCTTTGATCCATTGATCCACCTGTTGCTGGGCATCGGCAATAGTCATAACAAAGTTTTTAGAGAATGATTGCAATATAGCATGATTATTGTCGTTTTAGCGACCCGTCCCCATTCCTACTACCTTTTTGAAGCTATAAAACCAATTCATTCAAAACCAAATTTGGTATTCTATGAGAGTTGTCCGTAGACTCATGACAGTTATTGTTGTCGCCTGCTTAGCTGTGTTGTCCTATTCACAGCCTTTGCCAGCTCCTCCAAAAGAACCCAAACCATATAAAATACTCACATCGGGCAAACAGATAACAGTTAAGAGCGGGAAGAATATCAAAAGCATTATGGTTTGGACGGCCAGCGGCCACCGGATTGTTGAGCAACAGGAAATAAATGCTTCCACTTATACCTTTAATGTTAATGTTAACGAGAAGTATTTTTTTGTGATGATCCAGCTCGATGGGATGAAACCTTTTACAGAAAAGATCGGGATCCAGTAAACAATTCACTACTGTAAGGTTTGACCGAAAGGATCACTACTCTTTGTTCCTGGTATCGATGACAATAGTGACCGGCCCTTCATTGCATAGCTCCACTTTCATATCTGCTCCAAATACACCAGTTTTCACCGGCTTAGCCAGGTCCTTAGAAAGCTGCAGGATCATCTTTTCGTAAAGTGGTATGGCGATACCGGGTTTGCTGGCCCTGATATAACTCGGTCGGTTTCCTTTTTTGGTCGAAGCATGAAGGGTAAACTGGCTAACCAACAGTATCTCTCCCTTTTTATCAATAACCGAAACATTCATTACGCCATTCTCATCGTCGAATATCCGGAGGTTGACAATTTTTCCACTTAACCACTCGACATCTTCGTCTGTATCCGGGTCCTCGATTCCAAGTAATACAAGCAATCCACTCTCTATCTGTGAATGGACCTTCCCATCAATTGTGACACTTGCTTTGCTGACTCTTTGTATTACGGCGCGCATGAAAGCAAGATACTACCGGATTCCGGATAACGAATTCTTGTTAACTTTACTGCCTGGCATCTAGCATCCAGCATCATGATCAACCTCTCTTCTGAAATCCAGTTCCAAACCACCCGCAGTGGTGGCAAGGGCGGGCAAAATGTAAATAAGGTGGAAACGGCTGTAATAGGTTCCTGGCCGGTTGAACGCTCTTCGTTGTTTACCGATGAACAAAAACTGATCATAAAAGAAAAATTATCCAACCGGATTACATCGGAGGGTTATCTCCAGGTAAAATCACAGGTTCACCGGACCCAACTGGCTAACAAAGATGAGGTGATCGAAAAGATCAACCGACTCGTAAACGAAGCTTTAAAGAAAAAAAAGCTACGCGTACCCACTAGGTCAAGCAAAGCTTCCAAAGAAAAAAGGCTCGAATCAAAAAAGAAACAATCAGAGATCAAGTCAGGACGGAAAAAATTCAGGCCGGGCCCTGGAGAATGAGAAACAGGGCCTGCCTGCCAGCCGTCGCCATAGGCTTTGGCCGTGCCCCGTCGCTAACAGCCGTCGGGCAGATCCTTTGGCGTCGGACGAAGCTATTGCGCAAGCGACCGGTGACCGGCAAGCAGGCGAGAGCGAATAAAAAACCCAGCCATCTCAATAACTTCGCGAATTAATTCGACTCACATTGTAGCCTCAATTGCCATTTTCGTATGTAAGATGCTTCCCACAAAATAGCCATAACGTGCTTGAACTACGTACAACCCACATTGACAATTCGTAATTTTCAAAAAAACTTTTTGCTCCATAGTATTGAGTTTCAAAAACTTGATTTTTTGACATTCGTACAATTCCTATAGCGGTACTTGCACAGTCAAAGACGCCGGTTTACTTTTACGTTATCAGGCTGGCTTTTTTACCACGTATTCTTAGCCAGGTTTTACAGAAAATACCTGATTCGTAATCTGACCCTTTAAAAATGACCGCTATGAAAACATTTTTTACCCGCATTAACCTTACAAGCTGTTTGTTTGTTCTGACTTTATCAGTTCTTACGAATAAGGCCGTATCGCAGACTGCCCCACCACCAATTTATAAATTTCAAAACCCTACGCTTGTTTCAGGTACCGCCGGAACGGTCAACGCAACTTATCGTTTTCCGACAGTGGCCCCTGGCGTAGATGCTCTGGTTAAAATAATGAATATGCAGGGAGGCATAACACTCCTGAATATTGACCGCACGGCGGATGGTTATGGAGAAGCGTTTCAACCTGAATACCAGGTGCCGGCTTTGTCGAACGGATACATAGATTTCAGGATCATATTCGTGGCACCAGGAAACAGTAATCCCAAAGAACAAGCTCTTGTTGATTGTAGTGGGCTTGATATCGATGGCAGTCTTTATCAGGGAGCTGCATTAAAAGAATATAACAATATTGACCTGTACGGTGGTGTTTGCACATTTAATTTACTCAACAGCGAGATTGCTGTGTCAACAAACGGTACCGGTTTTCTCGCAAAAAATGTCACAGGAAATTTGTTTGGAACACTTGTCGATACTGCAGCAACCCAGGTTATGTATTCGGTAAGGAACGCGAAAGTCGATACTTTTTATTACCGTGTAGGTGCCAATAATTTGTTACCTGGTGTCGTTCCCCGTTATGCAAGCTTATATTTCAAAAGATTCCTTTATCCAAGTACAGGCGTACTTTCAGTTAATAGTCTTTCTGATTTTAAGGGTGTTTCTCAAAACCAGGAGATCAATTTACATTGGTCGCTGATTGAAGGAAACAATGCCAGTAACATTGTTCTCGAGAAGAGTACAACTGCGAACGATTTCTATCCGACCGCGGAATTCCCGGTAAACTCGCAGTCAAAGACTCAACAAAATTTTGAGTACACGGACAACAGGAATGTTAAAGGATCAGTTTTTTACAGGTTAAAAATCACGGCCGCTGACGGCAAGGTGCAATATAGCAACGTCCTGCATTTCCAAATCGGTGGAAAGGATGAGAGCATGTTAACTGTATTCCCTACTGTAGTGCAGTCTGCAGCGACAGTAAATATCAGTGTGCCTAAAAAGCAAAATGCTGTTTTGTTGATCACTGATATGGCTGGCCGAATAGTCAAACAATTACTTCTCGCCTTAAAAGACGGAAATAATAGCCTGGTCCTGTCCGGGATCGATAAATTCCAAAAAGGAAATTATATCGTTTCAGTTAATACAGGCAGCCAGAAACTTTCAAGTCAAATCATAGTTCAATAATAATCGCAGCAACCAATAGTTTGTAGCGACCTCTTTATTCGAATTTAGCAAGAAACAGGTGCCAGGTGCTAGTGCCAGGACACCCTAGAACGGACATCCCATTCCTGACAACGGGCACCTGACAACCGACACCCCTTCCAATACATTCGTTTTTTGAATGGCCATCAATTACATTTGCCAATAAATATCCAATCCTTTTGAGCGGAATAAAACAACTGGCCGGGCAAACTCTATGGTATGGCGTAAGCTCTATCGCCGCCCGCTTTATTAACTACCTCCTTACCCCTTATCTTACTTATAAATTCCTCGACTGGCAATATGGGGAAATGAGCGTGGTCTATGCCTTTATTCCCTTTATGAATGTGATCTATACTTATGGAATGGAAACTGCCTTTTTCCGATTTGCCAATAAAGCGGATAAGAAGAGTGTATATAATAGTACTAGCATATCGCTTATTATTTCCACCGTCATTCTTTCGTTTGTTTTGATCCTGTTGCAACGCCCGCTGTCTTTATTGCTGCAGATTAACCAGCACCCGGAATATTTATCAATGGCTGCAGCCATTATCGGTTTGGATGCATTAACCACCATCCCATTCGCCAAACTCCGGCAGGACGGGCGACCGATAAAATTTGCCGCCACCAAAGTGGGAGGCATCCTGATTAATATTCTCTGTGTTTATTTTTTCCTGAGTGTTTGTCCAAAACTTGCAAAAGATCCTAACAGCTGGGTGCAGGTTTGGTTTAATAAAGATTGGGCGGTTGGCTATGTATTATTGGCTAATCTCATTCAAAATATCGCAACATTCTTATTGCTGTTCAGGCAGTTCCTGGGTTTTGAATGGAAATTTGACAGCCGTTTATGGAAAGAGATGATGATATATGGCTTGCCGCTGATCGTTGCAGGTTTTGCCGGGATGATCAATGAAACATTTGACCGCATCATGCTCGAATGGTGGGCGCCTGTAAAAACAGTCAGGGCAGCCAAGGCCGAAGTGGGGATTTATTCCGCCTGTTACAAATTGTCCATTCTTATTACACTGGCAGTACAGGCATTTCGGATGGGGGCTGAGCCTTTTTTCTTTAAACAATCAACCGGGGACAATGCACCTAAAGTATATGCCCGCGTAATGAAATTCTTTGTAATCACTCTTTGCGGCATGTTCTTACTAGTGATGCTGTACCTTGATCTGTGGAAACATTTTATCCGGAATGAAAAAATGTGGGTCGGGTTGAAAGTAGTGCCGGTCTTATTGCTTGCTAATATGTTTCTTGGCATCTATTACAGCCTGAGTATCTGGTACAAACTAAGCAATAAAACGCTTTCCGGGGCCTGGATCACTCTTATTGGCGCTATAATAACATTAGGCATTAATTATTTTTTTATCCCTCTTTTCAGTTATATGGCTTGCGCCTGGGCCACGTTTGCCTGCTATGGAAGCATGATGGTGATCAGCTATGTATGGGGGCAAAAAGAATACAAAGTCCCTTATGCCTGGAAAAAACTGATAGCATACATTGTTACCAGCGTGCTGCTTTATGGTCTCCATAGCCTGCTGCTACAGATTGTTCCCTCGACGGTATTCTATTATGTAAGCGCTACATTGATCCTTGGAGCGTTTATATTATTTATCTTAAAAATTGAGCGGAAAGAGTTTGAGCGATTGCCCTTGATCGGGAAATATTTACGGTCATCTGTCGCCTAATACAATTTCACAAAAGGGTTATTCATTTTCTCAAACCCAACTGTCGTTACCGGGCCATGGCCTGAATACACTTTTGTATCGTCGGGTAAAGTGAAGATCTGGGTCTGGATGCTGTTGAAGAGCACATTGAAATCTCCCCCGGGCAAATCAGTCCTGCCAATGCCGAGATTGAACAATACATCCCCGCCTATCACAAAATTTCCCTTTTCATGATAAAAGGAAACACTGCCTGGCGAATGCCCGGGGGTGAATAAAACCTCGAGCGGCTCCTCGCCGATACTGATAGTTCTGTTTTCCTTTATATATTCCACCGGTCCCTGGTAATGTTCAAAAGGCAATTGCCACATCAGGCCGGACTGTGGCGCAAAATCCAGGACCGGCTTTTCCTTTTCATGTATATGCAATTTCAACCCCCAGGTATCGTATACAAATTGGTTTCCAAACACATGATCGAGATGGCAATGTGTATTCAGGAGGAGCACCGGCTTCCAGCCGGCCTTTTCAATGGTCGTTTTTAATTCCTGCCGTTCCTCTTCAAAATAACACCCCGGGTCTATAATGCAGCACATGCCTTTTTCGTTATACAAAATATAGGTATTCTCCTGCACAGGGTTAAATATGAAGGCCTTGATGCTTAACATGGACGAATTTTGTATTTTTAAATAGAATTCACGCTGCGGCTTCTGAAATAAAGGTACAACGGCATTGCCCGATTCATCGTAATTTGAACGGGAATTGAAGGCCTGGTCAGACAAACCCGCTTTTTTAATTCACAACAACCAAAACCGGCAACATTAGGGATAACTGTAACGATTAAATTAAGAGACAGAAACAGTACACGATTTATGAAGAAACTATCAAGCCTGATTGCCTGCCTTTCCTTTTTTTGGTGTATGGAGTCCAATGCGCAGGTTAGTACAGTTGAGTTTGGTAAAAACAGGGTCCAATACCAGAAATTTAAATGGAAATATTACCAGACAGAAAATTTCAACACCTATTTCAGCCAGGATGGGTTGGGCCTTGGAAAATATGTAGCCCAGATCGCCGAAGACCAATTACCCGGTATCGAGGAATTCGTTGAATATGGATTGCAGCGCCGTACAAACATTGTCGTCTACAACAATTTTGATGAGCTGCAACAATCCAATATCGGTCTGGGTATCGATTGGCAAAATACGGGCGGCATCACCAAACTGGTAAACAATAAAATGCTGGTGTACTTTGACGGCAACCATGACAACCTTCGCCGCCAGATACGACAAGGTATCGCCCGTGTATTGGTCGAGAATATTCTTTTCGGCGATGATCTCGGCGAATTCGCCGCCAACCAGGCCTTACTCGATCTGCCCAAATGGCTAACCGATGGCTATATCGCTTATGCTGCAGAAAACTGGAGCCCAACACTGGATGATGACCTCCGCGGGATCATGCTTGCTGGTAAGTATACCAACTTCTACCAGTTTGCCTTTGAAAAACCAGACCTTGCCGGCCATGCTTTCTGGAAATTCATCGCGGATAAATATGGTAAAAGCAAGACGACCTACCTGCTATACCTGTCACGCGTATATCGCAACCTGAACTCTGCCTCTCTAAAAGTTGCCAAGAAAAAATTCAAGGAAATATTGAAGGATTTCATGCTGGAAGTACCGCAGGGCTATTATAAAGATCTCCGCGGCCGCCGCAATACCCCCAAAGGACAGTTATCCATCAGTGAAGTGATCGGTAAAAAAGATTTCATCCGTTTTAACGCCAACCCCATCCCAAGAAGTTTTACTTATGCCGTAGTCGAATTCAAACAAGGCATTTATTCTGTGGTGCTAATGGAAAATTTTGTAAGCCGCAAAGTTCTTTTAAAGTTTGGCACCCGTTCCAGGGAAGATGAAAAGAATCCTAACTATCCCATACTCGCGTGGGATCCGAAGGGAACAAGACTGGCCTGCCTGTACAGCCAGGAAGGCAAACTCAAATTTTTTATCTACGATCTCAACACCAGGGTCAAAATGATAAAACAGGAATGGCCGATGTTTGACCAGGTACAGGACATGAAATTTATGCTGGACGCCAATACACTCGTGTTGAGCGCCATCCGTAGTGGACAGACAGACATATACACTTTTAAAATCGACAAACAAACCTATGAACAGGTAACCAATGACGTATACGATGACCTGGATCCATCGTTCGTAGCTTTCCCCAATAAAACCGGGATCATCTATGCAAGCAATCGCCCCTCGGCAGCAGCGGCAACAAGCGATGATTCGCTTCCGTCCAAGCGCTTTAATATCTTTTTGGTAGATAACTGGAACCAGTCAGAGTTTAAACAAATTTCGCAGCTAACCGCCCTGAAATTTGGAAACGCCCGGTTCCCTTCTCAATACAATACCAGCCATTTCACCTTCGTGAGTGATGAGAATGGAGTTAATAACCGGTACGCCGGCTTCTTCAAGACCGAAAGAGCAGGACTGGATACCCTGATATTTATCGGCGAAGAAATATTGCGCAATCCACCTCCAAGTGAAATAGACAGTGTGCTAAGAGAATATAATAAAAATGATATCGACTCCGTTGGTTTCGTTTCCGTGACCAATGATTCATCTTATGTGTTTCCGCTGACCAATTATCAAAGCAGTTTATTGGAAACAAGAACAGCTGGAGACAACCAGCAGGTAAGTGAAGTAGTAAAGTTGGGTGATATAAAACTCCTCTACCGCTTAAAGGTGGACCAGGTAGCTCTTAATCGCCGCAATGTTACCGCCAGGCCCACCGAATACATGAAACAACAAATAGATGCGGAAAGGAAAGTGCAAATGAAGAATGCGCAACTGGAAGAACAGAATGCACAGGATACGACGAAGAAACAGAATGACTTTTTCCTCAATGAGTTCCAAAACGAAAAGCCCGACACATCGAGCAAGAAAGGGCAGGTAATAGAGGCTGAACAAATGAGCCGTCAACCGGTACTGCGTAAAGCCAAATTGTATGAATACAGGCCTCCGAAATTCTTTGCCGACTACGTGGTGACAGGCTTTAGTAACTCAGTGTTCCCGGTTAATAAATTCCAGGCATATGGCGGTGGGGCCGGACCTATTTATATGTCAAACGGAAGTGATTTCAACGGAATGATCCGTATGGGAACTTCCGACCTGATGGAAGATGTAAAATTCTCAGGTGGTGTACGACTGGCGCCTAACCTGCGCGACAATGACGTGTTGTTTGAGTTTACCAATCTCCGTGGAAGGGTGGATTGGGGATTCCTGTATTATCGTAGCAGCAACCAGATCACGCCTGAGGAATTTCCACAACTGCTACTAAGAGAATACAATAATTATTACCTGGCCCGGTTCAAATATCCTTTTGACAGGACCAGAAGTCTAAGGGCTACGATCGGGCCGCGGTTTGACAATTTTGTAGTTACATCCCGTGGACGCCAGTCTCTCCAGTTTGAGGATCAGAAAAGTACTTATGGACAAGTAAGTCTTGAATATGTTTACGACAACACTATAAATCCTGCCACGAATATATTGCATGGGTTACGCTATAAAGCATTTGTCGACTGGTTTACCCAGCTAAACAATATCGGGAGCAGCGATGGAAGATATCTTTTCAATGCGGGTTTTGATGCCCGTCATTACCTGCCCATTTACCGCAACCTGATTTGGGCAATGAGAGTCGCCGGCGATTTTTCGTGGGGCAATCAGAAAGTGATCTATTATTTAGGAGGTGTCGACAACTGGTTTTCGCCTAAATTCAATGATGCCAACAAGCCGGCGAATGATGTGGACTACGCTTACCAGTCGCTCGCGGTAAATATGCGTGGCTTTAAACAAAATGTGGCCAATGGTAATAATGCTATAGTTATTAATAGCGAAGTCAGACTACCAGTGTTTTCTACGTTTTTTAATAAACCGATCAATAACGCATTCCTGCGAAACTTCCAATTGGTCCAGTTCTTTGATCTTGGCAACGCCTGGAACGGAAAGTTCAAGGGTATGGAAAGACCTTCCGTTATTTATGGCACTCCCCCGGTAACCGTCCGCATCAAAGCCGGTGGTATTGGTCCTTTGGCCGGAGGCTATGGCTTTGGCGCCAGGAGCACTTTACTTGGCTATTTCCTCCGTGTTGACGCAGCCTGGCAAATGAATGGATTTTTCAGGGGAAAACCTATCTGGTATGTAGCCATGGGGCTTGACTTCTGATCACCTATAACCATAAAGAATTTCACATAAATAAAAAGTCTCCGCAATCGCGGAGACTTTCGTTCATAGGAGGAACAAGAAACCAACCAACAGATTTAATGGTCACCATTGTATCCTTTTAGAAAAATGCATGATAACGGCCAATGTGAGGAACAGCCCAAGGCTGCCCAGTATCAATGCATAATCCTGCAGGCGTAGAATAGTAAATACGTAAGAATACAACAACACCAGCACGACCGACAATACCGTTGTAAGTTTGACCGATTGCAAAATACCCCTGACAAACCAGGCAATCAATCCCACCGTAGCCGCTGACGCAATAATATAAGCCAGGTTGAAACCGGTATATTCTGAAAAGGATAAGAGTAACGTATAGAACATTATCAACGCAAGCCCGATCAGCGCATAGTGAACAGGATGCACGGACCTTTTATTGACAGTTTCGATCAGGAAAAATGCCACGAAAGTTAATAGTATGCAAAGCACTGCGTACTTGACCGACCGCATGGTTTTTTGATATCCATTGACCGGCACATACAGATCAGTCCCGAAAGCTTCGCAAGTGATCGAAACAGTTTTGTTTGCAGATGCATAATCACTGTCAGTGGTATGAGCAGGGAAATAATCAGCAATAACGAATTCGTTATCCCTCCATTGTTGTGGAAAGTGTCGGCTATGCGCCATGCTTTTCCATGAACCATGGAACCCGTTTCCATTTATACTGGAAGTTTGCGGTAACGAATTGCCGATAAAACTGGGATGAGGCCAGGTTGAACTCAGATCAACCGTCGTGAGTCGACCCACTGGAGTAAACAAAAGTTCCTCGGAGCCATTCAAATCAAGATCCATAGAAAAAATGGCATTGCTGAGTTCGGCCGCAGAACTGATATGCAACGACGCACTCAATGCGTCATTTGAAACACGATCCGACCTGCTTTTCGGCGAAAGGGACAGGAGGCTGTCTTTCCATGTCATTTTTACTTCATCATTTAAACCTTTATTATCTGAAATATGAATCTTGACAAAGGCCTCATCCCAGATAATATCTTCCGGGGCGATGTTGAGTTGCGCAGGCGAAACTTCACTAAAAGAACCCCCGACCTGAACCTTTGAACTATACAACATTACTTTATAAATTCCCCGGTACTTTTCCTGTGGTGTCACAGAAGCATTCACATGAAGATTGTCGGGGAGAAAATAAGCATAATGCTTACTCCGCACCCGCTGTACCGTTTGTTCGGACTCCGTTTGCCAGAAAGGAAGTACCAGCACTGGCCCCGTGATGATTTGCTTGCCTGCCCATTTACTACTAACCTCGGCAAAAGCCTCTTTTTGCCGGGCTTCACGTTCTTTAATAAGCTCTTGTACAAAATAAGCGGGTATCATTAGCAAGAGCACCAGAGCTGCGATCAATAGTCCTTTAACAAAGAGCTTGCTTTTTTGCCATACAGTCGATATTACCATGTCCATTTTCATTTATTTTGATTTATTGATTTACTTAATTGGTTAAAATTCTCAGCCATTTTTTTTACGGTGACATACAACAACGTCATGAACATCGCATAACAAAAAATCATTCCCCATTCCATTATATTCCGGAAAGGATGAAATAACATCTCGAACATTTCACCTGCCAGCGAAAAAGGCTGGGTAATAATGTCCCAGCTATTATATCTCAAAAACCGGCCAATGTAAATGCCATATGCATTCAGCCACATCACCGTGAAGATCATCAGCAATGAGAAGCTATTACCGCTTGCTCGATAAAGTATGGTTTCCATTTTCCGGAGTGAAATAATACCCAACAACAATCCATTCCAGGCGAAAGACAGCAACATGAGCAGGTCAAACCATTTTGGTGCGGAGTTTATTTCGTCCAGGTGAAAAAGATCGGTCAGGATGTAAAAGGAATTGGGTATAAATAAAAGCCATGCCGCAATTACTGGTGCCTGCTTTAACCTGCCTTTCATTGCGCCCCTGTTATCGTAAAGCCAGTTACTAATGGCATAAGGGATAAAAGCAAGAAATAAGTTCCAGACCAAAAAAATGTAAGTCACATAACCGGTAGCGATCACCCTGGCACACAACAATAAACAGCTGAAGCAACAGGAAAGGATCAGCCATCCTTGAAGTCTGCTTGGCAGCGATAAATATTTATTATAAAAAGATTCCTGTGTCATCTAAAAAATTTTAGGGATAAAAATGAAAGCCCCCGTGATCACCGAAATGATCGCGGCTATCAAAACGGCTGCTGCAGACAGATCCTTGATCAGTTTTACCCTGGGGTGGTAACCAGGTGAAATAAGATCCATTGCTTTTTCAACAGCCGTATTAAAGATCTCGGCCACCCACACAAAGCCAGTCACAATGATCAGGAGAATTACCTCGATGTGCGATACCTCCAATAGCCATGCGGCGACAAATACAGCAACGGTGGCTGCGAGGTGTATCCACGTATTGTGCTCCTGCGCGAAGAACCTGTAAATGCCTTCCCAGGCATAACGAAAACTACTGGCCCTCGCACGAAAAGAAAATTGTTTTGTTTTCATAACCACTATCATTTATGTTGTCCTTTTTACTATGTAGTCGATAAGCCAATGAAGCATGATGATCCCCACGGAGAGCAGCCAGCTTATTATTGTCATCGTTAAAAGATCCTTTTCTCTTTTTTCGACTTCGAGCAATGATCTGCCAACTGCAACAAAAGAGTATTCAGGAGACTGAACGGATTTAAGTACGACAGCGACCCGCACCCCGCTTTCGGGCTGCCATGTAAATACATTTTCTCCCCTGCTTTTCGCAAAATCAAATACGCCCCTGGGCAATGAAGGCTTCTTACCATTCAATAAACCGGTACTTACAACTGGTTCATCCTTGTAATTATATAAAGTCGTAAATACAGCAAGACTCCGTGATATATCAATGGAATCGTTATCGAACCATTTATCGATCGGGCCGCCCTGGGTGTTCAATTTGTCGCTTATGTCACGACTTATTTGTAATTGCGGATCATTGGCCGACGAACGGTGTACTTGCTGAACCGAGGCGTAGATTAATGCTGTCAATATTGTTACTACAATGGCCGCCGCCAGGTGAGTAAATATGTTTCCTTTTTTCATAAAAGTTGATTGTTGTTAAATAGTGGCTTCATTCCGTTGCATAACATGAACTCCTGATCTTTTCGCGTGACAGGCACACGCTTATCCAGCCGGCGATTATGGCTGCAAACGGGAAAATGAAAAATTCCGGTTGCCAGATCTCGTTCCCTACCGCGAGCACCCCGATCATGTAGTAGGCAAATGCCACCGCAACAATCACAGAGATAAAAAGAAGCAGTAGTTTGATCACAAAATCAACAGGCACTTTGCTCAGCATGAAATACATCAAAGAAAAAATTACACAGGCAAACCAGCCATACATCAACACATACATCATTGAAATCAGGTAGGTTTCGGGTCTTGCCATCATCAGAAGCGTCAGTATCGCATAAAAGCCTACAGCCCGGCAGTAAATGATAAATGGAGTTTTCATGTTAAAAATTATTAGTCGTTGATTTAAAGATTAAGCAATAGCCGGGAATGGGGTTGGACCAGCGCCTTCCTTTTTACCCCCATTCACTTTTGATAAAATGGTCTCCAGCAATGGCAGCATTTTGTTAAGTCCCCTGGTCTTGATCATGAAATTCCAGAGCGGCTCGAATTTTTTCCATCCTCCCGCATAAGCAAAATGTTTGATGGTATGTTTCACTTTATCGTGCTGCCAACTTGCTTTCCAGATATTCGACCAGCTGTAAAATGAACGATAAGCCCAATCATAACCGGCCTTCAATTGTTGCGGGGTCAAACCCTTCGTCCTGTACACCACATGGCGGGTGTCATACAAATCCCAGTTGTCGTGTAATATCCTTCCCTCTTCTTTCATCGACTGGTAAAGGCGGGTGCCGGGATAAGGAGTCAGGATATGATAGGTAGCCGTTGTCAAACCATTTTGTACACCCCAGTCGACGGTCCTTTTGAATACATCGTTATTATCATCATCCAGTCCGAAAACAAAGCTGCCGTTGATCATAATGCCCAAAGAATGCAACCGCTGGATCGCCTGCTCATAGTTCTTATCGAGGTTTTGCTTTTTATTGCTTTGTTTTAAATTATCGTCACTCAATGTTTCAAACCCCACGAATACACTGCGTAAACCAGCCTCTGCAGCCTTTTCAATAAGATCTCCTCTTAAAATCGCATCGATAGTTGAAGCCCCCTGGAATACACGGTTCATTCCCTTCATTCCTTCAAATAGGGCAGAAGCGAATTTTTGATTGCCCAGTAAATGATCGTCAAGGAAATAAAGATGCCGGCCGGGCAGGCGGTCGATCTCCTGTAATGCGGCATCCACCTTTTGCGTGTAAAAAGATTTACCTCCTTCAAAAAAAGCATCCTTGTAACAGAAGTCGCAGTGGTGCGGACATCCTCTCGACACTACTATTGAATTAGGGACCAGGTACAGGTGGCGCTTGATCAGGTCTCGACGGATCGGCGGTATATTTTTGATGTCTCTTTCCTTGTTTACATAGATGGGCTTCGCCACATTTCGTTTATAATCTGCCAGGAATTGCGGGAAAGTATCTTCACCAGGGCCTATAAAAATCGTGTCGGCATGCGGCATTGCTTCCTTGGGCAGTGAACTTACGTGCAACCCACCCATGCATACGTAAGCGCCTTTCTTCCTGTAATGATCAGCGAGGGCATAAGCTCGAAATGCATTCGTGATATACACCTGGATGACAACAAGATCAGGACTATCATGGGTATTCAGTTCTTCAACATGTTCGTCCTGCAGGTCTATTTCATCAGCCGTTGAACAATACGCAGCCAGCGTAGCCAATCCCAGCGGAGGAAATAAGGAGTACTTGATAGGTCTCCAGTAAGGGCCTTTGGCCTCTGTCAGTGCGGGAAGGATCATTTTAATTTTCATAGGATGCCTCTTGTGTGGTGATTTGTTCAAGTTCCTGTATCCGGCGATAACAAATAACCAAAGGCAGCAGCCCGATAATGCCGAAAGAGCAATCGATCATTCGCCATCCGAACGGAACACCTCTGAATTGACCCGCTATCAATGCGAAAGGAATAATGAGAATGCAGGCGATCATCCCAAACTCGATCACCCATTTATTGCGCACCGGGTGACGGAAGGGACCGATGAAGAGAATGGCCAGTACGAAGTGAGCAAAGGCCAACCAGTCATACCCATAAGAAATAAAAGGATAGTTTTTATTGGTGTTTGCTACGCCGATATATACCCTTTCGATCCAGTTGCCGAGAGCTGTGCCTGGTGAAAAACACTTGGAAAGGAATTGCAATTCAGTTTCTGCAGGTATAGCAGTCAGGCCACTGATGAAAAGCGTGACCATAAAAAAGATCATCCACCGGCGAATTGTTTTAACTTGCTTTTTCATTTTAGAAAGTACTTTGTATTTCAAAGTAGATGTACAAAAAAAATTATTTAACCCCCTTGATCATATTTTCCAGCGCCGTGATATGGTCTGAAAACGCCTTCTCCCCACTTTTAGTGACCGAATAAGTCGTATTGGTCTTCCGCCCAATGAACCCTTTATGCACCTTGAGAAAACCATTCTCCTCCAGGCTGACGAGATGTGTTGCCAAATTCCCATCGGTCACCTCCAGCATTTGCTTGAGATCATTGAAACTGACTTCCTCATTTACCGCCAGTATGCTCATTACCCCGAGGCGGATGCGGTTATCGAAAACTTTATTTAAACCTGTTATCGGATTTTTCAAGTCAGAATTTTTAATAGTTAAGCTCTCTCATACTTCCACCACATCACGATGCCATAAATAATATGCAGTATTCCAAAACCGGCTGCCCAGAAATAGAGCCCGTACCCGATCCATTTCATGCTGATTAATCCAACGATGATCTCGCAGTACCCGAGATACCGGATATCGGTCAGTGTGTATTTACTAGCATTCACCAGTGCAAGGCCATAAAATATAAGACAGGCCGGCGCCACAAAATCCCAATCATTGTATTGCAGCATGCCAAGGATAAACAAACCGCCGGTCGCAAGTGGGATCACTGTATTCCAAAACAGGCGCCGTGACGTATGATTCCATAATGAAACACCCTGCTGATGCGATTTTCTCCAGGTAAAGTAAAATGCTGAAAGGAACGCGGCCACAAAGACACCGGCAGCCAAGGCCAGCAATTGAATTTTAAGTTGCCTGAACTCATCCCTGCTCCAGTGACCTAATTCCGTGTACCTGAAATAGTAGTCTTTAAAAATTCCAAACCGGGCAATAGCAGCGCCCGCGAGGGCAAAAACGCCTGCAGCTACACCGCTTAACCCGCTCAAAGAAATGAAGCGGCTGGATCTTTCCATCATTTGGCGGATATCCCTAACCTCCCGGATGGTGTCTTGTTGTTGGTTTTGTTCGCTCATAAAAAGCACTTTGTATTACAAAGTAAATAGGATATTTCAAGATTTGCAAATAAATTTTTGGCATAATATGTTAAAAACTGGTCTTCATATTACAGTAAATCCCCAACCCGTCCATAAATTTGTATAATTATCTCCAATGAAATTCAGTCCCTTGTTAATCTTGCTTCTGTGCCTTGCTGCGCTGTCCACCAGGGCGCAAAAAAAGATCATTGCAGGAACGATAAGAGATGAACACAGCGAAGAGCCCGTCCCTTTCGCTTCTATATTATTTAAAGGTAGTTCTGTTGGCCAATTTACGGATGCAGGGGGAAATTTTTCCTTTCACTTAGACAGTTGGCCTTCGGATACATTAGAGATCACATGCGTAGGATACCAGCCGCTGTTATTCGTGATAAATAAAAACAGGGATTCTTCTTCCGTGATCATCCTTTTGCAGAGAGGAACTTTTAACCAGGGCGTACTGGTGAGAGCAAAAGTGAATAAAGGGTTATTGCTCTGGCGAAAGATCGTTGAGCATAAACCACAGAATAACCGCTACCGCTTTGATAATTTTTCATACGAGCTGTACAACAAGCTGGAGATCGACATAAAAAATATCAATTTCAATAAATTCTCAAAGCTAAAACCCTTCCGGCCTATAACCGGGCTGATCTACCAGAATCTCGACACAGCAGAAGGTATGAGATATCTTCCAACCTATCTTACTGAAGCACTTTCCGATTATTACTACCAGAAAGATCCAAAGAAAAGACGTGAAATTATCAAGGCCGCCAATACCAATGGCGTAAAGAACGAAAGCTTCCTGAAATTTCTCGGCGGCATGGACCAGGTGGTAAATATCTATAACAACTTTATCGCTGTCTTCGATAAACAGTTTATAAGCCCTATCAGCGACAATGGCGACACATACTATAACTACAACGTAGTAGATACGCAACAGATGGGAAGCCAGCGCTTTTATCATTTTGTATTTGTCCCCCGTCACAAGGGCACCAACACCTTCGAAGGCGACTGTTGGGTACATGCGGGCACCTTTGCCATTCAGAAAATGAACCTCCGGCTTGGAAAAGATGCCAACGTCAACTTCCTGGAAAAACTTAGCCTGATACAGGAATATAAAATGATCGGTGACAGTACCTGGTTCCTTTCAAAAGACAAATTTGTAGCTGATGTATCGCCGCTTGGACCCCAAAAAGCCGGGTTTATCGGGCGCAAAACAACGACCTACCGTAATATTATCGTCAACGATTCTTCGGTGACAAAAGAACTCGAGTATAACAAGAGCATGGAGGAAATTATCACCCTGCCGGGTGCCAATTCGAAGAACAGGGAATTCTGGGATACCGCCCGTCATGAAGAATTGAGTAAAACAGAAAGTGGAATCATTAAAATGATCGACACGTTGATGAATGCTCCGACTTTCATAAAGTTTACCAACACCATGTATTTTATCGGTGCGGGTTATAAGAATATTGGGAACTACGAAATAGGGCCCTGGTATTACTGGGCTACCTACAATAATTGGGAAGGCTTTCGCCTGAGGTTTGACCTCGGCACCAACAAATATTTCAACCGGAAGATATGGTTGCATACATATCTTGCTTATGGCTTTGGCGATCAAAAATTAAAAGGGCAGGCGGAAATGTTTTATTTGACCAAAAAAACCTACCCACGCTCTTATATTTATGCAGGCTACCTCAACGACATCGATCATGGCCAGAACTACTACGGCGAAGTCACTTCCGATAATATTTTCGCAGTTGCGATCAGGAAAAATAATATTCCGGTTAAGATCATGAAATCGCAACAGGTGCAACTTGAATTCTTCAAGGAAGTGACGCCCTGGATGTCGAACAGGATTACGTTTACACATAAATCTTTCCTGCCCTTGCAAAATCTTATGTCCATCGATTCCTTCAAAACCTTTGCGAAAAATGAACCGCTCACCGGATTTGAAGTAGCCTTCCGTGTACGTTTTGCCTATCTTGAAAAATTTCTCGATGGCCAGTTTTATCGCCTTAGTCTTGGCAGCCCTTACCCGATCGCGGAGATCAATTTCAAGAAAGGATTTTCGGGGGTAGCAGGAAGCAGCTATGATTACGTCAAGCTTTCCGGCACCGTATCGGACTACATAAGGATTCCGCCATTGGGAAGCATTAGCTGGATGGTTTTTGCGGGTAAAACTTTCGGTACGCTGCCTTATACTTTTCTGGATATCGTGCCAGGCAATGAACTCTATTATTACAATAAGTATGCGTTCAACATGATGAACCGGTATGAATTTATACAGGACCAGTATTTTGGTGTTAATATCGAACACAATATTGGCAATGGTATATTCCGCTTATTCCCGAAACTAAGATGCAGGCAATTCTGGACAGCAAAGGCCATCTGGGGTGGCTTATCCGATGCGAATAAAGCGCTTAATTTCAAAGACCCAACCTTATTCCAGACACTGGATGGAAAATCTTACCTGGAAGTAGGTACAGGAGTGGATAATATCTTCCGGCTTTTCCGAATTGATTTTATTTGGAGATTATTACCTGTCAGGAATATTGCGGAGACCACAAAGCGGTTTGGTATATTCGGAAGCTTTAGGCTGAGTTTTTAAATGACCAAAATGCTATTTATGAGTTCCCCGTTGCGGATCCTATTCGCAGTCCTGACTATTTTCTTTGGCTAATTTGAATTTAAAGAAAATGGGAGGTTTAAGCTAACCGATGTTCATCTATTGGGCCAAACTCTTTACTATGGAAAATACCAAATGTCGGTTGACACTATTAAAATAAAGAGTTCAAATTATAACGGTGATGCAAAGAACTTCCCTAAACAAGGGGTAATAAGAAAAGATACTGTTTTTTGGATCGGCTTTGATACTATGCTCATCAAAACGGGAGAATAGATCCCATCTGGCGCGTTCTCCCTAATTGCCGAGTAGCGAGCGGAACGATGAAGAGTGCGACGCAACAGGCGACGATAGTAGCAATTTAGCTGGCACAATAATTAAGTTCTCTGCGAAAAAACCACCCCTTTTTTGCTACCTTACTTTCATAAATTAGATCTGCATGTCACAATACATTCTTGCACTTGACCAGGGTACTACCAGCAGCCGGAGCATGTTATTCGACAAACAAGGCAATATTGTTAGCGTGGCACAAAAAGAATTCACGCAGATCTTTCCAAACCCTGGATGGGTAGAACATGATGCCGAGGAAATATGGAGCACACAATACGGTACCATGGCCGAAGTAGTGGCCAAAGCAAATATTACCATGCGCCAGGTCGTTGGAATCGGCATCACAAACCAGCGCGAAACGACAGTAGTTTGGGAAAGAAAAACCGGCAAACCGATCTACAATGCCATTGTCTGGCAGGATCGGAGAACAGCTTCCTATTGTGATGAACTGAAATCTGCCGGGCATGCTGGTATGATCCAGCAAAAAACAGGATTGGTGATCGATGCTTATTTCTCCGCTACCAAATTGAAATGGATCCTCGACAATGTAAAGGATGCAAGAAAGAAAGCTGCCAATGGCGAACTGGCATTCGGCACGATCGATACCTGGCTGGCCTGGAAATTATCAGGCGGTGAAGTGTATGTCACCGATGTATCGAATGCATCGCGTACCATGCTGCTGAATATTCATACCTGTGAATGGGATGAGCAATTGCTGAAATTGTTTGATATTCCCAGAACCGTCCTTCCCGAAGTAAAACCGTCGAGCAAGGTCTATGGTGTCACAGGCAGCTTTGTTCCTGATTCACGCATGCCCATCGCCGGTATTGCCGGTGACCAGCAGGCAGCGCTGTTTGGCCAGCAATGCACGCAACCTGGTATGGTAAAGAATACTTATGGTACCGGTTGTTTTATGCTGATGAATACAGGCGAAAAAGCGATTGCTTCCAAAAACAGTTTGCTGACAACCATCGCCTGGAAGATCAATGATAAGGTGGAATATGCCCTCGAAGGAAGTGTGTTCATAGCCGGCGCTGTGGTACAGTGGCTGAGAGATGAATTAAAGCTCATCCGGGCATCTGCAGACATTGAGAAATTATCACAACAGGTAGAGCATACAAATGGTGTTTATATTGTTCCGGCATTCGCGGGGCTGGGTACGCCTCATTGGAACCCTTATGCAAGAGGAGCCATCTTTGGCTTAACAAGAGGAAGCAGCAATGCCCATATCGCGAGAGCAGCATTGGATAGCATCGCTTATCAGACTTATGACGTATTGAAAGCAATGGAAGCAGATTCAGGGATACAGATAAAAGAACTAAGAGTGGATGGCGGAGCTACCGTCAATAATCAATTAATGCAGTTTCAAAGTGATCTCCTGGATTGCAAGGTGGTTCGTCCGAAAATAACAGAAACTACGGCGCTAGGTGCGGCATACCTCGCAGGATTGGCGGTCGGTTACTGGAAGAACATTGAAGATATACAGCACCAGTGGCAAATTGATAAATCATTTTCTCCTTCACTGGATGAACAAAAAAGAAAGGAACTGGTGAAAGGATGGCAAAGAGCCGTTAATGCGACGATCAGTTGGGCCGGCGAAAATTAGATAGTTCATGACCAATCGAAAAAGAATCTCAACTGGGCTGTGGTTAATTTCAAACAAATGCTCACGCCATCCCGCCAACTGGCTGGACTACGACGCCACGACGACCAGGCTATTAATCATTGCGGCGTTGCATGAAATAAAATTGAAGCTTGGTTATTTTCCCCGACAAGAAATTATTGACTATCCTGTTTAAACCCTCCGGAATTGAATCGCGACCAAATGATACAACAACTCGAATCCGCTTCCGAATGGGACATTTGTATCATTGGTGGTGGAGCTACAGGTTTAGGGGCCGCAGTCGATTCCGCTACGCGGGGATTTAAAACAATATTGTTCGAACAGCATGATTTTGCCAAAGGCACCTCGTCAAGAAGTACAAAGCTGGTGCATGGCGGTGTGAGATACCTGCAACAGGGTAATATCAAACTGGTCCTGGAAGCTTTAAAAGAAAGAGGATTGCTTTTAAAGAACGCGCCTCACCTTGTACACAATCAAAAGTTTGTTGTTCCAAATTATAAATGGTGGGAAGGACCGTTTTACGGCATTGGCCTGAAGATCTATGACTGGATGGCGGGAAAATTAGGTTTAGGACCCTCTGAATTTCTTTCCCGCGAAAGAATCCTCGAACTCGCTCCTACTCTTGATCCTGATGGATTAAGGGGCGGCATTGCGTATCACGATGGACAATTTGATGACGCCAGGCTGGCCATAGACATAGCGCAAACAGCTGCTCAATACAATGCCACATTGTTGAACTATTTCCCGGTCACTGGTATACTCAAATCCGGTAAAAAAACAACCGGGGTACAGGTAAAAGATCAATTGACGGGCAAAACATATGAGGTAAAAAGCAAAACCGTCATTAACGCCACAGGTGTTTTTACCGACGCGGTCTTGAACATGGATAACCCAAGACATAACCAAATGATCGCACCGAGCCAGGGAATTCATCTTGTAGTTGACAAAGAATTTTTGCCGGGCGACACAGCTATTATGATCCCGCGTACAGATGATGGCCGTGTATTATTTGCAGTCCCCTGGCACAACAAAATCGTACTCGGTACGACAGACACTCCTATTAAGACCAAAAATGCAGCATCCTTGTTGGAACCGGTGCCGCTGGAAGAGGAAATTGATTTCATTTTAAAACATATCGGGCGTTACCTGAGCAAGGACCCTCAACGCGACGATATAAGAAGCATGTTTGCAGGATTGAGGCCGCTCGTCAAAGCTAGCGGCAAAAGAACTGCTGCGCTGTCAAGAGATCACCTTATCAACATATCAGATTCCGGGCTGATCACGATCACTGGTGGAAAATGGACAACGTACCGGAGAATGGCAGAGGACGTGATAAACATTGCAATCGAAAAAAATAAATTACCTGCCAAACCCTGTATGACAAAGGAACTGTTGCTGTCTGGTCACGACCAGCCGCTCATGCCTCCTGAGATATTTTCATTGTCTGCAGATCAGGTAGAATCCGCTATAAAAAGATCGGTTGACCAGGAAATGTGCATCACCGTGGAGGATTTCCTGTCGAGGAGAACCAGGAGTCTGTTACTGGATGCAAGGGCAGCCATACAGCAGTCTCCTGTTGTCGCATCGTTGATGGCTGCTGAAATGAAAAAGAACGATCATTGGATAAGGGAACAAATTGACAGTTTCAAATTAGTCGCAAACAATTATCTTCCCATACAAAATCTAAACTGATCGCTTATGTCACCATTCGCCGGGGAATTCATCGGAACCGCTTTATTGATTATCATGGGCGATGGCGTAGTCGCCAATGTTGTATTAAATAAAACAAAAGGAAACAACAGCGGCTGGATCGTCATTGCATTTGGCTGGGCCATGGCCGTGTTCATCGGCGTATATGCCTCTAACCGTTTTGGCGGAGGCGGCCACCTGAATCCAGCTGTTACGCTGGCTTCGGCGGTTTTTGGAGATTTCGATCCTTCGTTGGTCGGGACATATATAGCTGCACAATTTGCAGGGGCGATTGCGGGTGCCATAATTGTTTGGATAGCTTACAAACAACATTTTGATGAAACACCGGATGCGAATTTGAAGCTGGCAGTATTTTGTACAGCGCCTGCTATCCGCAATCCACTGTACAATCTTCTTACCGAGATCATTGGGACATTCATTTTGGTGTTCGGCGCCCTGTCCATGTCAAAGTCCGCGCAGACGCTCGGTACTTTGGATGCCCTCCCGGTTGCGTTATTGATATTAGCAATAGGTCTATCTCTCGGCGGTCCTACGGGATATGCTATCAACCCTGCAAGAGACCTGGGTCCCCGTATGGCGCATTTTATTTTACCTCTAAAGAATAAACGAAACAGCGATTGGGGCTACTCATGGATACCCGTTATCGGCCCGGTCGCCGGCGGCATGCTGGCAGCGTGGATGTTTAAATTTTTTAACGCGTAAGGCTGCTTAAAGCGGCATGCGCGGTTAGAATATAGCAAAAGCTCCCCAGATCAAGAGGCTGATTGCGGCACCGATCCATGCCCATTTTACACGCGCAGGTTTCAGATCATCCTTGATAAGATAGGCTATAATGACCCCAATGAAGCTTAACAAAAGGCCGAGGGCAAAACCACCCAGATGAAAGCCTGTGGTAACATCTGATCCTTTGTTTGATACCAGCTTCGTGATCTTATCAGAATTGATCGTCCCATCATGGTTAATACTCTTTTTCAATTGAACCTGCGCTACTTTAAACATTAGCCGTTCAGCAAACTTCATTTTTTTACCGGTAACTGTCTGAACGTCTTTAATAGACATCTTTGAAAGTTCTAAAAGTGAAACCATCTTGCCACTGCTACCCAGTGTCACATATACTTCACTGGCTTTGTAAACAGGTTTAGAAACAAGAGGATTTGCCCCAAATCCGATGGTGAACAACAAAAGTGCTGCAGACAAAAGAAATAGATTTTTCATAAACGATCTTTTTGTAGACCTAAAAGGTAGAACGTTTAGTATGCGATCACGCTATTTGCCATTCTCTTTCATGCCCGCTACAGTCAATATTGTGCACGATTTTTTTATTTGTGCATCTTCGATAGCCAAAGAAGGCGAAATGCGAAGACAATTGGGGGCAAATAAGAACCAGTCGGTCAGGATACCCTGCCTGATACATTCATCGATAATCTTCTTATTGGTTTCAAAAGAATCAAACTCTACTGCCAGCCATAAACCAAATGACAGGATGGCCTTTATGTTTGGCCCTGTCAGCAACGACCTGAACAGACTTGCTTTTTGTTCAACAGTATCAATCAGCCTCTCTTCCAATAAGACTTTCATGGCTGCCATGCCGGCTGCGCAACAAACGGGGTGACCTCCGAATGTTGTGATGTGACCCAGCACGGGGTCAGCAGTAAGAGCTTGCATGATTTTTTTATCTGCAATAAAAGCTCCGAGCGGCATCCCCCCTCCCAGCGCTTTCCCTAGTAACAAGATGTCGGGGACGATATCAAAATGCTCGAAACCCCAGAGCTTTCCAGTTCGTCCAAAACCCGTTTGTATTTCATCCAATATCAAAAGGGTTCCTGTTTCGCTGCATTTTTTTCTCAAAGCCTTTATCCATTCTTTGGCAGGTACGATGATGCCGGCCTCAGCCTGCACTGTTTCAGCAATCACGCAGGCGGTGAGTTCGGTTATCGAATCGAGCGATTCAAACGAATTATATTCAAGATGCAGGATACCGGGTAATAAAGGACGAAAGGAGTTTCTCCAGTACTCATCGCCGATAATACTTAGAGCTCCCTGTGTAGACCCATGGTAAGACCGGTTAAACGCTATGATCTCTGTGCGGTTCGTCAGTCTTTTTGCAAGTTTCATGGCTCCTTCCACTGCTTCGGCACCAGAGTTAGTGAAATAAACTGAATTCAAAGATGCAGGCAAATGGTCCACTAGCAATTGCGCGTATTGTACCTGCGGAGTTTCTACAAATTCACCATAAACCATGATATGCAGGTAGGCATCCAGCTGCTTCCGGATCGCTTCGATTACGTTTGGATGGCGATGACCGATGTTGGCTACACTTATCCCGCCGATCAGGTCGGTATATTCTTTTCCATCCCGGTCATATAGCAGGGATCCTTCTGCCCTGACTATCTCCAATGCCAGCGGGGCAGGGGAAGTTTGAGCCACATGTCGCAAAAACAGTTCCCGTTGGTTCATTCGCAAATATCGTTTATTGATGCAAACCCTGTTTTATCTAATTTGCGACTTACTCAACCTTAACCTTCAACTCTAACTCTAAACTCTTAACTTCCATCATGTCATTAATACTCCCCGTAGAAGATAAATACCCGCAATTCGGCACCAACGTATTCATAGCACCAAACGCCACGATCGTCGGCGATGTGATCATGGGTGACGACTGCAGTATATGGTTCAACACTGTCGTTCGCGGCGATGTCAATTTTATCCGTATCGGAAATAAGGTGAATATCCAGGATGGCGCCTGCATTCATTGTACATACCAGCGAAGCGGCACAACAATTGGTAATAATGTTTCTATTGGTCACAACGCGATCGTACACGGATGTACGCTTCACGACAATGTGCTGGTGGGGATGGGAGCTATCGTCATGGATAATGCAGTAGTGCATAGCAACACGATCATTGCAGCCGGAGCCGTAGTACTGGAAAATACAGTTTGCCAGGCCGGGAGCATTTATGCCGGCATGCCCGCCAAAAAAGTGAAAGATATTTCGCAGGAAAAGATCAGTGGAGAGATCAACCGGATCGCGAATAATTATGTGAGGTATGCCGACTGGTTCCGTGGACAAGTCGATAGTCCATAGTTAGACCGACCTTTGACAAACAAGCTTTTATATTCGAGTTCTTGACTAAAGACTATAAACTCCAGACTAGTAAGTTTACTCTGGCAGGAGCAATTAATATTATCTAATTTCGTTATGAAGACATAGAAAGTATCACAATGAAAAAGCCACTATTAATCCTTTCAGCTCTAAGCTTATTCCTGTTGACAAGTACGTCCTGCAACCTCTTTAAAAAAGGCCAGGGTTGTCCCACCAATGGAAAGAACATTGGCGCCGAAAGACTGCTAAGCGGCGACGCTAAAGCAGAGAAAGCCGCCAGGAAAGCAAAAAAGTTTAAAAGTTAACAGGGGTATTGTGCAGCCTTTCTTTATTGATCCGTGTCTAGTAGTAAAAGCGAACTACTTAAAAAAATTTTACTATGGGCCTTACCCTACGAACCTCACTAGGATGTACCGAAGCCGTCATTGCCGATGACGGAGGCCTGAAAAGGTTCTACCAGATCGCCGATATTCTCACCGATTGCTTCAGCATACGTTTCACCAACAAAGAAGACGATTTCGACGCCATTAACTGGGAATTTAAATTCAAGGGTCATCACCTGACTCTTCATTATAGCATCTACAACGGTATTTCTATTTTCCCCACTCGTATCCAGGCCGCGGTCACAAAAGATAACCAGGCGGTCATTAATCTCGCGAATCTTATCGAGAGTAAATTATTCAACGGGGGAAGCCAGAGGAATATAGCCTAACAAAAAAACGTCGATCCTGCTTTATCGAGCAATAAGTTAATTCACTAGTAACTCTTCTCTTCAACCGAATCCAGGATATTCACATAGCTCACATACCGGTCTTCAGAGATCTCGCCTTCTGCCACCGCTTCCTTGATAGCACAGCCCGGTTCGTTTACATGCAGGCAATTATTAAACTGGCAATCGTTTAATCTCCTTCTCATCTCGGGAAAATAATGGGAAACTTCCTGCTTCTCGATATCTACCAGCCCGAACTCACGCATGCCGGGCGTATCAATAATGCGTCCACCTTCCGGCAGGTCAAACATCTCGGCGAAAGTGGTTGTATGCTGTCCTTTCCCGCTCCAGCCGCTGATATCCTTTGTCTTTAATTCCAGCTGAGGAAGGATCACATTCAGCAAAGAGGATTTTCCTACACCACTGTGCCCGCTAATCAGCGTGGTTTTATGAGCCAGTTCAACTTGCAGTTCTTTTATCCCCTCGTTGTTTTTGGCACTCACTAAAAAGACCTTGTAGCCAACTGCCTGGTACATTTCTTTCCATTGGTCAAACTGTTCCTGCTCTTTTTTCCTGTACAGATCAGCCTTATTAAACACAACTATTGCGGGTACATGAAACATCTCGGAGGCAACGAGGAAACGGTCGATAAAGCCCTGTGATGTCCTCGGCTCCCTGACCGTGGCTACCAGCATTGACTGGTCAAGATTAGAAGCTACAATATGATGCTGGTGTTTGTACCGGGGAGATTGCCGGTTAATATAATTGTGCCGGTCAAATATTTTTGTGATGATAGCCGTACCTTCTGTTTCGTTCTCCGTCTCTATAGCCACTTCGTCTCCCACAGCTACCGGGTTGGTGCTGGTGATCTCGTCAATCTTAAATATTCCTTTCATGCGGGCATTATGCCATCTGCCGGTTTCATCTTTTACCGTGTACCAGCTTCCCGTCGATTTATATACAACTGCCTTCATTATTTGCGAATTTCACTAATAGAAACAGTCGACCCAAAAAATTTAGAACCAGAAACAGAGCGAGAGCGTAGTGCACTCTCTCTCTGTTTCTCCACGCTATTATCTATGGGAACCTCTTAAGAATTGTAAGCCGGAGTAATATCTCTAAAAAAAGAAAAGCAACAGCAGCCAGCAGGAAAGGAAGGAATCTTTCCTGGTAACGTTTGTAAGACATGATCTCCACTTTTGACTTTTCAAGTTTGTCGATCTGGTTATATATTCCTTCCAGTGCTGCTTTGTCCCTTGCCCTGAAATACTTTCCGCCGGTTTCATCAGCTATGCGCCGCAACAATTCTTCATCCAGGAAATCGAAGGCAGCATTCTTTTGACCTGGCCTGGGGGTTCTTTCTACTATTAACGTGGGTGCAGCGCCCATCCCGATGGTGTATACTTTTACTCCTTTTGATTTTGCAATTTCCAGGGCAGTCAACGGATCTATTAGTCGTGTCTCAGGAGGATCTTCTTTTCCATCAGTCAATAAAATTATCACCTTGCTCTTTGATTGGCTTTCGGAAAGCCGGTCTGCGGCTGTCGCCAACCCTTCACCGATCACGGTGCCATCAGCAAGGTAACGGGCTGTTTGCAATGCGCGGATCTCGGTTACCAGTATATTCTTGTCCGTGGTCAGGGGTACAAGAGAAAAAGCCTCCCCCGAAAAAATGACTACGCCTATCCTGTCCACCGGCCGGCTGAGGACAAATTGTTCCGCCACTTCTTTGGAAACATCCAGGCGGGAAGGCGGTATATCCCTTGCACCCATGCTACCGCTTACATCCATGCACAACATGATATCAATTCCCTCGCCCTGTGTTTGCTCCTGGTTATTTCGTTTTTGAGGCCGTGCCAATGCAAGTATCAGGCAGCTGATAGCCAGCAATCGTAAAATGAATGGCAGGTGCCGCAACGAATTTTTACCGGATGAAACGTTAAACGATTTTGTAGTGGATACCCTGATCGTTGCCTGTTTTTTGTCGTACTGCTTGATATACCACCAAATGAGCACGGGTATCCATGCAAACTGGAAAAAAACCAGCGGCTGAGTAAAATCAATCTCTTTTATCCAATCGTACAACATAGATTTCCGACCCTAACGGGTTTACATTATTTTTCTATCGCAACAATTGCGTTTTTAATCGTTTCAAATGTGTTCCTGTCATCTTCTGCAGACGGCACATACCTGGCAAATTTTACAAAATCACTCAGCCGTAATGATTGCGCGAGCTTTTCAAATTGCAGCCGGTCCATTGGCAGGCCCCTTAATTGAACCACCAGGTCATCTGTGGTCTTCTGCATTGAATGAATATCCTTTTTCCTGTACACATATATCCGGAAAATATCCACCAACCGCGAGTAAAACTGCTTTTGATCTGCTTTTTCTTTTTGCAGTTTGTCGAGCTGTTGCATGGCTTCATCATAAGGATTGACCGCCGGAGGTGCAACTGCAAGGACAGGCTTCTTTTTCCTAAACAGCAAAAAGGCGATCAGGCCAAGCACCAATACGCTGCCGCCGATTGCATACCACAGCCACCATTTCTTTTTTTCTTCCGCCGGTTTGATGTCGAGGATATCTTTTATATCGTGATAAGCCTGTGTTGAATCCATGGGAGAGAAAGCGACGTCTACCGGGATCGTGTCGGTTGCCAGGTTTTCTCCAAGTACCAATGAAGGAATGACCCAATGGCCGGAGTCAAAGCTGGTAATATGGATGATTTGTTTAAGTGAAGTTCCCTCACTGGTGTTTGATGTATCTATCTTCTCTCTCTCCAGTTCAAAATGTGGAATGGTATCAATGATAAAAAAACGGATCGGTTCGTTTTCAGGAATATCTGCTTCGAGGGTGAGCTGTATCCGCTCTCCAATAAAGATCCTGTTTTTATCTACTGTAGCTTTTACCGTGGTTTTGTTTTGCGCAAACGCAACTGTAGCTGCATGCAGCAAGAAGAAAAAGATAGCAGCCTTATAAAAATCATTATTAGTCATTCAATACGTAATCAACGGTTCCGGCTGATAAAGAATTTCTGCAGCACTTTTACATAATCCTCATCGGTACGTAAATGGAGCAGTTCGCTTCCTGCTTTTTTAAATGTCTGTGTACTGTAATCGGTCACACGAAAAAATTCCTGCTGGTATTGGTTACGTACAAATTCGCTACCGCTGTCAACCCATTTTGTGTCGCCGGATTCTGCATCCTGTGCCTGTAACAAACCCGCATCCGGCAATTGCATATCCATTTTATCATAAATCTTGATGCCAATCACATCATGTTTCTTAGCCGCTACCCGCAATGCCGTTTCGTAATTAGCGTCCAGGAAATCGCTCAGGATAAAAGCGATACTTTTTTGCCTTGTAGCGTTATCGAAGAAGCGAAGCGCGGCGCTTACTTGTGTGCCTTTTCCTTTGGGTTGCTTGCTCAATAATTCACGAACAATATACAAGGCATGCTGTCTCCCCTTTTTAGGAGGAACATAAGCTTCTACTTTATCGCTGTAAAAGATCACTCCGATCTTATCCCCATTATTCACTGCTGAAAAGCTGAGTACGGCTGCTATCTCCGTGATCAGGTCTTTCTTCCGGGCATATACTGTCCCAAATAAGGAACTGGCACTGATGTCTACCAGCAGCATGACAGTCAATTCCCTTTCCTCTTCAAAAACCTTACTAAAAGGATGACCAAACCTTGCTGATACATTCCAATCAATGAAACGAATATCGTCGCCTGCAGCATATTCTCTCACTTCCTTAAACGACATGCCCTTACCTTTAAAAGCGCTATGATACTCCCCCGTGAAAAGATCACTGGTCAGTTTCTTACTCTTGATCTCGAGTAAGCGAACTTTCTTTATTATTTCAGCTGTCGTGAGCATAATGAATCAAAAAAACAAATGACAAGAACCAGAACCAATACATCATAATATTTAACTGGAAACTCCCAAATATTCCTCCCGAAGCTTCGGGATCGAATTTCTTTTTTCTTTTTTCGAATTTATTTGGTTCTTGGGATTTGGTTCTTGAGATTTTCAAAAGATACCTCTTCCTAAGGAACATTTATTTGTTTTAAAACTTCCTCGATTACTCCTTCCACATTTATATTTTCTGCTTCGGCTTCATAAGTTAGTCCAATGCGATGCCGCAGTACGTCATTGCAAATGCTTCTCACATCCTCTGGAATGACAAACCCTCTTTTATTCAAAAACGCCTGTGACTTGGCGGCCAGGGCAAGATTGATGCTGCCTCTTGGAGACGCGCCGTAAGAGATCAGCGGCTTTATTTTTTCCAGCTTATATTTTTCAGGATTTCTTGTTGCAAAAACGATATCCAAAATATACTGTTCGATCTTTTCATCCATGTATATCTGCTTCACGAGATCTTTAGCATTTGATATTTCCTGAACAGATACCACCTGCTTGACCGGGGCAACGCTAGCACCCAATACATTTTGCCGTATGATCATTTGCTCCTCACGCATCGTCGGATAGTTTACCAGCACCTTCATGATAAAGCGGTCGACCTGGGCTTCCGGCAATGGATAAGTTCCCTCCTGCTCCAACGGGTTTTGAGTGGCCAGCACCAGGAATGGCTCTTCCAGTTTATAAGTTGTATCACCGATCGTGACCTGTCTTTCCTGCATCGCTTCAAGCAGGGCGGATTGAACTTTTGCAGGTGCCCTGTTTATTTCATCTGCTAAAATAAAATTGGCAAAAATAGGTCCCTTGCGGACGACGAACTCATTACGCTGTTGGTTATAGATCAGGGTTCCGATGACATCAGCCGGCAACAGGTCCGGGGTAAACTGGATGCGGCTGAAGCGGGCGTGAATAGCCTGGGCAAGCGATTTGATGGTAAGTGTTTTTGCAAGACCCGGAACTCCCTCCAGTAAAACGTGCCCATTGCTCAAGAGACCGATCAGGAGACGGTCAAGCATATGGCTTTGACCAACGATCACATGGCCTACTTCTTCGCGAAGCCGGTCTACGAATTGCCCGGCATAACTAATACGTTCATTTAACTGGCGGATGTCTTCAGCGGTTTTTAACATAGAATTCCTGTTTAGTTGGTCACGTGGTCCCGGCCTCCGGGTGAGGCCGCAAAATACGAACTAAGCGGTTAGCAAATTATTTGCCGATAGTGTTATTTGGTTAAAAATACTAGTTCAGGCAGGGTATTTGTACCATAGTAAGACCGGTAATGATTCACTATTTTTAATGCCATAATCCAGTATTATGCAAAAACAATCTACTCCTCTTTTATCACTTATCGCAATTGCTTTTCTATTGTTGACCGGATGCGGAAAAGATGATGCTCCGCCCGCACCCGCAAAAACCAAAACGGAATTAATAAGCCAGGGTTCCTGGAAATTTCAAAGCGCTAACTCAAGCCTTCTCGGAGACATATCAGCTAATCCGCTTCTGGCTTGCTATGTCGATAATGTAATGACATTTACCTCTAATGGCAACGGAAGCATTAGCGAAGGGACTGTTTCCTGTTCTACTGCCCTGCCTTCGAGCTTTACCTGGGCTTTCCAGACCAGTGAAACCATGTTGCACCTAAATTTTACCTTATTTACAGGAGGATCGCCCGATTTTACCATTAATTCACTTACTGAAACAAATCTTGTGCTTTCGCAACAGGTGACACAGGCACCTTATCCGACACAAACGATCACAGTCACATTTAAGCATTAAGTAGGCATTAAGATTAGGAAAGATACTTGCCTACAATTGGGAGCCTTCTTCCAATTCCAAATGCCTTGCAACTGACCCGTATTATGGGACAGAACTGATTTCGCTTGTATTCATTTGTATTGACCAGTTTCAGGGTCCGCGCTACCAGGGTCGCGTCATACCCTTTAGCTACAATTTCTGCGGGACCCTGTCTTAGCTCGATATACTGGTATAATATCCGGTCGAGGATGTCATATTCGGGCAAACTGTCGCTGTCTTTCTGGTTGGGTCTTAATTCGGCAGAAGGCGCCTTCGTGATGATATGGGAAGGTATGAGCTCCTTTTGCCTGTTAATGAAACGGGCCAGTGCATAAACCTGGGTTTTATAAAGATCCCCCAATACGCTCAGTCCACCTGCCATATCCCCATACAATGTGCCATAGCCTGTAGCCAGCTCACTTTTATTGGATGTATTCAATAATATATAGCCGAATTTATTCGCGATAGCCATGAGCAGGTTTCCTCTTGTCCGGCTTTGAACATTCTCTTCAGCAACGCCAAAAGGAAGATCTTTGAAGACAGGCTTCAATTCTGTAAGAAAACTCTCATAGATATTTTTTATCGGGATAATATCATAAGGATTACCCAGGCATTTGCTCAGCTGTTCTGCATCGCTTACAGAATGAGACGAAGAGTACTGCGAAGGCATCAGGATGGCGGTTACATTTTCCTTGCCCAACGCTTCGCAGGCAAGAACCAGGGTAACTGCGCTATCAATACCTCCGGAAGAACCAAGAATAGCTTTGCTAAAACCCATCTTACGGAAATAATCTTTTATGCCCAGGATGACGGCATGATATATTTCCTCGATATTCTTATTGTCGGCGAGATAATCGAGTGTGTTGACATCCTGCCCTACATCCCTCGCGGAATAAAAATAAGTAGCAGTCTCTGCGATGGCTGAAGGTGTTTTTTTACATAGGCTTTCGAGGTCGAAGACTTCATAGTCCTCTTCGAAATATTTCATTTCCTTTACCCGGTTGCCGTTGATATCATATATAAGGCTTCCCCCGTCAAATACTATTTCCGTTTGCGAACCCACGGTATTGCAATACAACATTGGCAGGTTGTATTTGACTGTATGTGCCCTGACAATACTGTTCCGCACTATATCCTGTGCGTAATTGTAAGGCGAGGCGGAAAGATTGATCATTACATCGGGCTTGAATGCCATCAGCTTTTCCATAGGAGTGATGCGGTACAGAAGGTTATCGCCCATGTTCCAGATGTCTTCGCAAATCGTTACCGCCAGTTTTTTTCCCTGGAACGTGATGACATTCCATTCATCGGCCGGTTCGAAATAACGGTATTCATCGAATACATCATAGTTAGGCAGAAGAGTTTTATGTATTTCAGCCTTTATCTGTTGTTCATGCAGGAGGAAGACAGCATTGAAAAGATCTTTGCCTTCCTTTTGCGGGTTTCGCGCCGGGCTGCCTACCAGCACCCCGATCGTATCGGCATGTTGCCTGATGCGATCAAGTGACTGATAGCATTTATTGATAAAATCGTTAAACTCGAGAAAGTCGCGGGGAGGATAGCCACATATGCATAATTCAGAAAAAACGACGAGATCTGCTTTCTGCTTCTTTGCCCATTCAATACCTTCGATGATCTTACGTATGTTGTCTTCAAAATTGCCGATGTGGTAATTTTGCTGCGCCAGTGCGATTTTCATACTGCAAAATTACTTATTGAAAAGGATACTAGATACTGGATTCTGGATGCTGGATGACGCCGAAGTAAATACCGCATCCTAAATGTAGCATCTCTTCCAGCATCTAGCATCCAGTATCCAGCATCTGGCGCTATCTTCGTGAACAACATTTGCAAATGCAGTTCGTTTAATAATAGCAATGAAAAAAACCACTCTTTACTTTTTTATCGTAGTCCTGTTGGCTGCGTGTGCAAATAATAAAGAAAATACGCCCGACGTATCCGGTATAAAAGTCGACCTGAAGATCGAGCGTTTTGATAAGGACTTCTTCAACCTGGATACTAATAACCTGGTCGAAGGTCTTCAACGGCTCGAGGCAAATTATCCGGCTTTTTACAATGACTATATGCAGGGAATCCTTGGGGTAAACGGGGCTGCGAATGACCTGTCGACACAAAAGATGACCAGGGTCATCTTAAACAACTACGCGCCGGTTTATGCAGCTGCTACCCAGGAATTATCGGACTTTTCGACAATTGAAAAAGACCTTAAAAAGGGTTTCCAGTTTGTGAAATACTATTTTCCCCAATATCGGATACCCGGGATAATCACTTTTATGGGAACGTTTGATGCACCGGGTATGGCATTAACCGAAAGATATATCGGCATCGGCCTTCATCAATATGCGGGTAAAAATTTTGAAGGCTATAAATCTGAACAACTACGACAGCTTTACCCTGCCTACATTTCCCGCAGGTTTGAATCGCAGTATATACCTGCCAATGTTATGAAGGCAGTTGTAACCGATCTTTTTCCTGATAAAAGTGCCACCAAACCACTGATCGAGCAGATGATTGAAAAGGGAAAACAGTGGTGGCTGCTGGATAAGCTTTTACCGGGTGAACCTGATTCGGTCAAGACAGGATATACAAAACAGCAGCTGGACTGGTGCCGGCAAAATGAAGGACTGATGTGGAGCTATATGTTGAAGAATGAAGACCTGTATTCGATCACGCCTTCTACCATCCAGATCTATATAGGCGAAGCGCCGTTTACACAGGCATTTTCGCAAGAACTGTCACCAGGTAATATCGGTCAATGGATCGGCTGGCAGATCGTGAGAAAATTTGCAGAAAATAATCCAAACCTAAAACCGGAAGATGTGATGCAAACGCCTGCGAAGAAGGTTTTGGAAGAATCGAAGTACAAACCCAAATGATGATAGAAAATCCGAAGACTTAAAACACGAAATCCGAAAACCCCGATACATTACGGATTTTCGGATTTCAATATTCTTATTTCGAATTTTAGTTCAATTTCATGGGAACGACCATCTCGAAGGCGGGGATATCAACCTCGAACATTCTTTTGTTGTTGAGGTTTTCCATCTGGTAGGTTCCTTTCATTTTTCCCATTTCTGTGCGAAGATTGCAGCCACTGACATACTGATAACTTTCACCTGGTTTAAGGATAGGCTGAACACCAACAACACCTTCACCTTCTACTTCACGATGTGTGCCATTGCTATCGAATATCTGCCAGTTACGTCGATGTAATTTTATCGGGAATGAATTATGATTTTCAAGTGTGATGCGATAAGCAAACATGAACTCCGATTGAATCGGGTTGCTGTAATCAGGTTGATAAAAAGTAACAACGCTTACCTGAACGCCTTCGGAGATGATGCTACTCATAAGAATCGCTTTTTATAAAAGTAAAGAAAAACAATGAAGTCTGTAAATCCTAATTATTTTTGCCGCCTTATTACACAAGTTAAGTATAATTATGAAAATAGCTGTAGCCAAAGGCGATGGAATCGGGCCGGAAATCATGGACGCCGTACTCAATGTCTTTCAGGCAAATAAAGTTTCCTTATCGTATGAATACGTAGACATGGGCAAATGGGTGTTTGATAAGGGTTTTTCCAACGGTATGACCCCGGATGCGAAAATTACGATAGAGAACCTGGGTATCCTGTTCAAAGGACCCATGGAAACGCCAAAAGGAAAAGGCGTCAAAAGCGTGAATGTAACAGCGAGAAAGACCTGGAATACCTATGCAAATAAGCGGGTTTTTCAAACACTTCACGGGGTGGATACTGTTTTCAGCAAAGCCGGTATCCCAATCGACATTACCGTGGTTCGTGAAAATATAGAAGATACTTATGGGGGCATCGAACACATGCTCACGCATGATGTGGCTTTAAGCCGGCGCTTCATTACCCGTCCAGGGAGCCTACAGGTGATCAAGTATGCTTTCGAAATGGCTAAAAAGAAAAATGCGCGACGGATAACCTGTGGCCATAAAGCGAACATCATGAAAATAACCGATGGCCTGTTTTTAGAATGTTTTTATGAGGTAGCTAAGCAATACCCGGACCTAAAATCAGATGATGTGATCGTGGATGATCTCTGCATGAAGCTGGTAACGCGCCCTGATACATTTGATGTTGTTGTATTGACCAACCTGCAGGGCGATATCGTCTCCGACCTCTGCGCGGGCCTGGTAGGAGGTCTTGGGTTCGCACCTTCAGCCAATATCGGTGATCATATCTGCATATTTGAAGCTGTTCATGGCACTGCCCCTGATATTGCAGGAAAAAACATCGCAAATCCAACTGCCCTTTTACTTAGCGGGATAACCATGCTACGGCACCTCGGCTATATGCAGAATGCTGCAGTAATCGAAAATGCGTTATTGTTTACTTTGGAGCAGGGCACTCATACCGGTGATTTTGGTGATAAAAACAAGGGAGCCTTAAATACCACCCAATTTGCTGAAGCCATTATCGGCAATTTTGGCAAGGAGCCGAAGATGAATGCAAAACCGCTCTTACAAAATATGCCGGCGACCCCCACTCATTTTAAACTGGAAAAAAACCCGATGCTGGTATCCAAAGAAATGGAAGAGGAAACCATTGCCGGGGTAGACTTGTTTATTGAAAGCGATGAGCAACCCGAAGTGATCGCCAAAAAATGCCAGCGACATGGCGGGGTAAAATTCAATCTTATTAGTGTCAGCAATAGGGGAACACAGGTATGGCCTACAGGTTCGGTATTTACCAACCTGGTGAATCAATATAATGTACGGTTTGAAAGCATTGATGAATCACCGCTGAACCAGCAGGACATAATCGGGCTGTATGTAAGTCTTAGTGGCAATTTTAAAATATGCTCGCATGAGCTACTGAATAAATGGGGAGATAAAAAAGCTTATTCACTCGCCCAGGGACAATGAACGTTTAAAGGTTGAAAGTTGAACGGTTTAAAGGTTTTCAAAATAATTTCGTCTCCACAATTCATAGTAAGGTACCGTTAAACCATTAAATCGTTAAACCATTAAACCATTGAACCGTTAAACTTAGTAAGCATGTCTTTAGACACACACAAATACAGCAACGGCGAGGTGACGGTGGTGTGGAAACCGAAGCTTTGTATCCATTCTACTATCTGCTGGAAAGGCCTGATCGAAGTATTTAACCCAAAAGAACGACCCTGGATAAAAATAGATGGAGCAACAACGGAAAGGATTATTGAGCAGGTAAAACAATGTCCAAGCGGTGCATTAACTTATTTTATGAATGAAGAGCCGGAAGACAATGGCGAAAAATGATCAGGTGCGGTAATGAATGATTTCCTGTTCACCCAATTAATTTGAAATACCTGGCTGTCCCAACTGCGATCAATATTACCCCAGCTATCATAAGAAATACTGCCAGGCTGATCCTTCTCTCCTCTTCAAATACATTTTTTTTGAACCGGTACACTCCCGTAAGACAAAACACCGTACCGGTTATGCAAAATAACCAGGCCATCTATCCTGCTTTTTTTGATTGGGTGTAACCGTTTTTCAACAACCACTGCATGACCTTATCTCTTTGATCGCCCTGTACAATGATCTCACCGTCCTTTGCAGAACCACCGGTGCCACAAAAATTCTTTAGCTTTTTTCCCAGGTCTTCGAGATCATCCGGTTTACCAATGAATTTTTCTACCAGCGTAACCGCTTTACCTGCGCGGTGGCGCGTGTCCAATCTCACTCTCAGTTTTTGCTGTGCTGGTGCAAGGGTGTCGTTATTTGGCTCCTCCTCCTTAAATGAGAAATTCGAATCGGTACTGTATACATAACCTCTGCTATCGGGTTTATTTTTTTTGCTCATAGAAGTTTATTTGTCGATCTCGGCCTTCAGGCTTAAATCGAGGCTTCGGGCCTGGTGTATCAATGCACCCACACTTATGTAATCAACATCCGTTGCAGCATATTCTTTAATATTATTTAGCTTAATGCCCCCACTTGCTTCGGTTTCAAATTCACCACCAATGATCTTTAAGGCGTCAACAATTTCTGCCGGTTTGAAATTATCCAACAGAACACGAAACACGATACCTTTTCCAGATGCCATTACTTTTTTCACGTCATCCATACTCCTCGTTTCGATCTCTATCTTTAATCCTGGCTTTTTTGCTTTCACATAGTCACCGGCTCTCTGGATAGCTTTTTCAATGCCGCCGCAAAAATCGATATGATTATCCTTGAGCATGATCATGTCGTACAAACCAAATCGGTGATTACAGGCTCCGCCAACCCGGACCGCTTCTTTTTCCAACAAACGGAAATTGGGCGTTGTCTTTCTTGTGTCCAGCAACCGCGTCCTGTATCCTTTCAGTTCATCAACATAAGAACGTGTCAACGTGGCGATACCGCTCATTCGCTGCATGCAATTCAGCACCAAACGCTCACATTGCAAAATAGTATAAACCGAAGCCTTAATCTCAAAAGCTTGTTCGCCTGCTACCATTGTATCACCATCTTTTTTGAATGGAGTAAAAGCCGCTGACGGCTCCCTATGCTCAAATATTCGTTTGGCAACATCCAAACCTGCCAGTATTCCACTTTCTTTGATTTTTAACACCGCCTTCCCTTTTGCATTGCGAGGTATACATGAAAGAGTAGAATGATCGCCGTCCCCAATATCTTCTTTCAGCGCCTCATCGATCAAATGCAATAGTCGTGTGTCAAAGCTCATGATGCAAAAATAAAAAAACCCCGCCATCGGCGGGGCTTTCATTTATTTAGTTGGGAAGCTATTCTATCGAAGTAAAACGAATTTCTTTCACCACTTCTTTGCTTCCTTTGGCTTTCATGAACACGTGTGCCCTGAAGCTTCCGGACTTCGTCTGCAAAGTACCGATACAATAGTGGCCGCCGGGTGAATCGCCTTTATGTTTTAAATCAAATCCTTTAACACCATTATTTCCAAAAAAGTCTTTCAATATCACCTGGGCCTGTGCCTTGCTGTAGCTATCACTTTTAACCGGCAATGTCAGTTCAACATTGTCGTCAAAATATTTTGACAGTTCGTCAGCATCACCGGAGCGCAACGCGCCGATAACGTCATCAATAGCGCTGGGTTGAACGAATGATGACATCATCACTGTCGCAACAACCAGAATTGAAGTAAGTAATGATTTCATAATATTATTTTTCACAGGTTATTTAATCTAAAAATGTGCCACCTAATTTTTGGACTCTTATACGAATACTAAAGTACTAAAATCGGCCATTTTTACAGCTTTCTTAAGGCAAATACATTAATTGAATGTAGTTTTACATGTCATTGACCCTTGAAAATGAGTGTAATTCTACTAAACCTGCAAATTGTTGTTAATCAATGGCTAGAAAAAGAGCAATCCTCGTTATTATGGACGGATGGGGACTTGGTAAAGTTGCATCTGCCGATGCTATCCAAAACGCTAACGTTCCCTTTACAAAATCGCTGTATTCAAAGTATCCCAATACCACATTGATCACCTGCGGCGAACTGGTAGGCCTTCCTGATGGCCAGATGGGCAATTCAGAAGTTGGGCATCTCAACCTGGGTGCCGGCAGGATCGTATACCAGGAATTGCAGCGCATCAACCTGGCAGTCAGAGATGGCTCCCTGGCCAGGAATAAAGTATTTCTGAACTCCATCCGGGCTGCAAAATCCAGTAACAAACCGCTTCATCTTTTGGGTCTCGTCAGCAACGGAGGAGTTCATTCGCATATTGATCATCTGAAAGCCATCATAAATGTTTGCAAAACTGAGGGTCTTGAGAATGTCTTTATTCATGCTTTTACAGACGGCAGGGACTGCGATCCCAAAAGCGGTCTTGGATTTATCGCAGAATTACAGGCGCATTTGAACAAAACAGTTGGAAAGATCGCAACGGTAAGCGGGCGCTACTATTCCATGGACAGGGATAAAAGATGGGAACGTATAAAACTGGCTTACGATGCACTGGTAAACGGGCAGGGGCAAAAATCTACCGATGCCATAGAAGCCGTTGAAAATTCCTACAAAAAAAATATCACGGACGAATTCATTCTGCCGACGGTTGTCCTGGATGAAGGACAACAGCCGCTGGCTACCATCAAAGATGGGGATGTTGTTCTTTGTTTTAATTTCAGGACCGATCGCTGCCGTGAAATCACGCAGGTTCTTACGCAGATGGATCTTCCCGAATTCAACATGCATAAATTATCGTTGCACTATACAACAATGACGCAATTTGATCACAGTTACAAAAATGTCAATGTAATTTTTGAAAACGATGACCTGAAGAATACAATAGGTGAGATAATTGAGCAAAATGGGCTAAAGCAAATACGAATTGCCGAAACAGAGAAATATCCTCACGTCACATTCTTCTTTAGTGGCGGACGTGAAAAACCGTTTGAGGGAGAAAAAAGAATATTGGTCCCTTCTCCGAAAGTGGCTACATACGATCTTAAACCTGAAATGAGTGCCTATGAATTAACGGATGAGCTGATCCCCGAGATTGAGAACCAGACTGCAGATTTTATTTGTCTGAATTACGCTAATACCGACATGGTTGGTCATACGGGTGTGTTCCAGGCAGCGATAAAAGCTGCAGAAACTGTAGATAAATGCGTCGAACGTGTAGTAACTGCAGGAATAAATAATGGATACACTATCTTTCTAACCGCCGATCATGGTAATTCCGATTATATGATCAATGAAGATGGATCGCCCAATACGGCGCATACTTTGAACCCCGTGCCCCTGTTTGTGATCGACAAGGATTGGAGGGGAGGAGTGAAACCGGGTAAATTGGGAGATATTGCCCCGACCATTTTAACCATGATGAGACTGCCAGTACCTAAAGAGATGACTGGAGATATTTTAACGGGTTAATGTTCAATCAAACCATAAAATTTCGGCTATGTTTAAAAAGATCATGCTCTTTCTTCTGCTGGTATTTATTGTCATCCAGTTTATACATCCAAAACCGAATAAGTCGAGTGGCGTACAGCCTCACACTATCAGTCAATCGTTTAGCATCCCCGATGATGTAAAATCGATCCTGCATAAGGCCTGCAATGACTGTCATAGCAATAATACCCGGTACCCCTGGTACAGCAATATTCAACCGGTGGATTGGTGGCTGACCAACCATATAAAGGAAGGAAAAGCTGAACTTAATTTCGACGAATACACGAATCGCAATCTGCGGTACCAGTACAATAAAATGAAAGAAACTATCGACCAGGTCAAAAAAAATGAAATGCCGCTGAATTCTTATACCTGGATACATAAGGATGCCATACTTACCGCTACGGAAAAAGAAAAACTGGTAAACTGGGCAACCGCGGTAATGGATACTATGAAGGCAAAATATCCGTTGGATAGTTTGATCAGGAAGAAATAGTCCCAAAAACATTAAAATCGGGCCTGAAATTTTACATTTCAATGCAGCATTTGTATGTGAAAAATGTCTAAATTACAGGCAACCCAAGGACGCATGACCGAGGAAGCCATTTTAAAAGGTTGTTTGAATAATGAGGCGCCTGCACAGCGCGAATTGTATAACCGTTACAGTTCTAAGATGCTGGCAGTCTGCTATCGTTACGCTCACAACCGGGAGGATGCTGAAGATATGTTACAAGAAGGCTTTATTAAGGTCTTTTTACAGATGCATACTTTTGAGAATCGCGGGGCCTTTGAAGGCTGGATAAGAAGGATCATCGTTCATACCTGCATCAACATCCTCAAGAAAAATAAGAAGTTCAATGAAAGCGTGGATATCATTCATGCAACTGGTATCCAGGTAAGGGAAGACAGTGTGCCGGCCATCGTACAGGCCAAACAGGTGGTAGAATGTATAAGGCTGCTCCCAATAGGTTACCGGACCGTATTGAACCTGTATGCTATTGAGGGGTACAGTCACCGGGAAATCGCGGGAATGCTGGATATCGAAGAAAGTACCAGCAGGAGCCAATACACCCGGGCAAAGGCGATGTTGGAAGACATACTGATAAGAAAAAAGATCTTACAAAAACCAAAACAAGATGTAGACTGGCTTATGGCTGTTAGCCAGCGATAGATTCGTATCCTTAATAGCAACTGGTTATGGAGAGTAATTTTAATAACAGGGATTTTGAGCATTATGTAAAAAGTAATGCCGATCAATATAGGATGATACCATCGGAGAAGGTGTGGAAAAGCATTAATAACACTTTACATTCCCGCAGAAAATGGTATGGCATCGGCTTAAGCCTGCTGTTAGTTTCTACAGCAATTTCCGTTACCTGGGTAATGCTTAGCTATCCTACTTCGAAGAAACAGGAGGCCGGCCTGGCACAAAACACAATTATCAGCCCAATTGCTGCGAAGAATGCAGATCAATCTTCTTCTGAAACTGGTTCCGGAAAAGCCCGCAATCTTTCCTTCAATAATAATCCAAAGGAGAATAATTCTTCTGTCCCTGGTATATTATTTAATGATCCCGCTTTGAGTACTGCGATAGACGGCAGAGAGACTTCGCAACAAATAGATATGTTGCCTGAGGCCCCTGCATTGGGTCTCCAGGTAAATAAAGCTGGAATACTCATTGCTGAAAAAACTGAACCAACTGCACCAGCTACTATTGATAATATACCCGCCATATCCGGAATAAACGATACGGAAGCTGGCAAAGATATCCTGAAGAATGATCCGCTAAAGTCACCTGGAAGCAGCACTGTCCGTAGTAACCTGGTATTTTACCCGCTTACTATCGAAAGTGTAACTAACTCGTACAAGGCTAAAAAACTGGTCAAAAAGCTTGTATGGGAATTATACTTTACTCCCACGATCAGCTATCGCAAACTTGGCGTAAATAAATCCTTCGATGGATCTGTTTCTCCGTTTAGCGCATCTAATTATCCTTTTGCCAACTCAAGAGATGTAAACAGTGAAGTGACCCACAAACCTGATATGGGCCTGGAACTGGGTATATCAACCGGGTATCCATTGTCAAAACATTTGAGGCTGATTGGCGGGCTTCAGTTTAACATCAACAGGTACGACATTAAGGCCTTTGCTTATTATGGCGAACAGGCAACGATCAACCTCAACGGCGTAACTGATCCTCTTACACCCTGGACTTATTACCGCAATCATGACGGTTACAAATCTGATTGGCTGAAAAACTATTATTTCTCCGTCTCCGCACCTGTAGGAGCTGAACTAAGGGTGTTGGGAAATGACAGAACTTATTTTGGCGTGGCAGGAACTGTACAGCCGACCTATATAGTGAAAGACCGGGCATTTCTAATCTCGACGGATTATAAAAATTATGTCGAAGTTCCCAGGCTTATCCGCCATGTAAATGTGAACACGAGCTTCGAGACATTTATCAGCTATACCTCTCGTACAAATAAAACCAGGTGGCAAATTGGGCCTCAGGTAAGGTATCAGGTCCTGTCAAGCTACAAAAATCCTTACCCTGTTAAAGAAAATCTCTTTGACTTCGGTCTGAAAATCGGTGTTTCGACAAATAGGTAAAACTTATATTATTTTATTTCATATGCAATATCCCGGCTAATCCGCCGGGATATTCATTTGCCCTGTAGCCCTGCCTACTGGGCTTCGCGTAGTTACGGGTCGGCAGGCGGGTATCGTCACGTTTATATTAATTTTGCGGCATGAAAAAAATAGGGTCAGCCACACTTCTTTCACTTGTATTGCTTCTATGCATTTCCTGCAAACAAAAAAAGAAAGGTAAACCGGCAAACGAGCAGTTTCTTCCCGTTTTGTCTTTTATTAAAAGCCAGGTCGCCCAGGTAGATACCTCCCTTAATGCTATCCGGAAAGTTGTTTACGTGGACAGCACAAGAAGCGATACTTTCTATTATAAAAGGGAACAATTCAGGGAGCTTGCCTCTGATTTCCTTCGACTGCCTGATATTGCCAGCCCAGACTATGATGGGCGGTACAAGGAAGAAAGCCAGTTTGACGAAACGCTAAACAGCGTGATCCTTACTTACCTGCCCGTAGAGCCTGAAAAAGAAACAATACAACGAATGCAGGTGATGATCCCCCCCGATAACCAGGTCGGGAAGATCTCAAGTATAAGCATCGATTATACAGTTAACAGCCGGGATAGTTCCGTACTAAAAAGAATGCTCTGGCAGGTTGATAAAAGCTTCCAGATTACAACAATCCGCCAATTACCGGGACAACCGGAAACCACTTCCACATATAAAGTAATATGGAATGAAGAGGATAACGAATGACAACAGTGGAATTTCAAAATATAGCATCTTCGATTCCCCAGCAGCCGGGGATTTACAAATACTATAATGCCGGCAATGAACTGATATATGTCGGAAAGGCAAAGAATATACGCAAACGTGTCGCTTCCTATTTTATTAAGACGCTCACCAGTTACAAAACACATGAACTGGTCCAGCGCATACAGCGTATTGAGTTTACCATTGTCAACTCCGAGCAGGATGCCTTTCTCCTGGAGAATTCGCTGATCAAGCAGTTTCAACCTGTTTTCAATATCAACCTGAAAGATGACAAAAGTTATCCTTACATCGTGATCAAGAACGAACCCTTTCCACGCGTGTTCCTGACACGCAAAAAGATTGACGACGGTTCCGAATACCTGGGTCCTTTTACTTCGGTAAAAAAAGTAAGGGAATTGTTGAATTTCATCAGGCAAACTATACAGTTGCGCACTTGTTCGCTCAACCTGACGCAACAGAATATCGAAAAGAAAAAATTCAAGGTTTGCCTCGAGTATCATCTTGGTAATTGCAAGGGGCCCTGCGAGGGTTTGCAAACGGCAGACGACTACCGGGAAAACCTGACACTGCTAAAAGGTCTGCTTAAGGGAAATCTCTCGCCAGTCATCCGGCATTATAAAGAAGAAATGAAAAAGCTTGCGTCGCAGCTGGCATTTGAAAAAGCAGAGTTGACGCGGAAAAAAATCGAATACCTGGAAAACTACCAGGCAAGATCTGTGGTAGCGGATGTAAAAGCCGGCGATATTGATGTATTTTCTATTATCAAGGACAGGGATATCGCCTTTGTGAACTACCTGATGGTACGAAACGGTACGATTGTACAAACTCAAACCAATAAGGTAGAAACACACCTTGACGAGACACAGGAAGAGATCCTGGGATTTTCCATTGCCCAGCTTCGATCGACATTTAATAGTGATGCCCCGGAGATCGTTGTTCCGTTTCCGATCGAATACCCCGAGAAAGATGCTACCGTCACGGTGCCAAAGGGCGGTGACAGGAAAAAATTGCTTGAACTGTCTGAAAAGAATGCCGATTATTTTGTGGAAGAGATAAAGAACAAAGAGAGGTTAAAGCTTTCGAAAAACGTGGATAAGATCAAAATTCTCGAGCAGTTACAGAAGGACCTTCAGTTGCCACTTATCCCGGTACACATAGAATGTTTTGATAATTCCAATTTCCAGGGAAGCTATCCTGTGTCGGCCATGGTTTGTTTTAAAAATGGTGAACCCAGCAAAAAAGATTACCGGCATTTTAATGTAAAAACGGTAGAGGGCATCAACGATTTTGCCACGATGAAGGAAGTGGTGTTCCGCCGCTACAGGCGTTTAAAGGAGGAGAATCAGCCATTCCCCCAACTAATCATTATTGATGGGGGAAAGGGGCAATTGAGTGCTGCCGGGGATGCTATGAATGAATTGGGTGAAATGGGCTCTGCGACACTCGTTGGTTTGGCAAAAAACGAGGAGGAGATATTCTTCCTGGGCGACAAGGAATCCCTGAAACTTCCTTATAACGGTGAGAGCCTGAAGCTTATCCGGCATATAAGAAATGAGGTACACCGGTTTGGAATCACTTT
>Ga0066652_100000108_pt1 | contig 47135 bp, 34 predicted proteins | sample GraSoiAngelo_101_FD_71413 | JGI IMG/M metagenome (GOLD analysis project Ga0066652, IMG submission 71413) | Grasslands soil microbial communities from the Angelo Coastal Reserve, California, USA - 14_0903_02_30cm | ecosystem: Environmental > Terrestrial > Soil > Grasslands | place: USA... | reverse complement strand
ATGCTCGTACATGTTGCCCCTCGCCCCGCATGCGGGGAGAGGGTGGCGCGAAGCGCCGGGTGAGGGGCGGTCATTACGATCGAGGTCTGCGCATCGCGCGGTGGGCCGGCTCAGGATGACGGAAGGAGGTTCGTATGGCTCCGCCACTTTGACCTCAGCGCGCCGAGATCGCCTTCCGGTGGAATTCCCACGCAGGAGAATCCGCGCCGGCGTGCCTGAATCCAGAAGTCTGCGGCTTGTGACGACGCAGGGACATACTGCTCATCAAAGCCTCCGGTGGCTGCAACGACCTCACGCCGCACCAGCAAAATCTTTCCGCCAGGCGATGGCGCGAGCAAATCGGCGCCGGTGTCATTGAGAGTCCGGATGAACGTTTGGATGTCTGCGTGCTCGCCCAGGAAACAGACCACCGGCCGCTGTGTGGCGCGAAAACCCGCCATTCGCCAGGTTGACGCGCCGTCCGTCCCGCGAGTCACAACATTAACATCCTCCAGCGTGACCGGCCGGCGTGGCAAGCGCTCATACACGAATGGGGGCGTATCGTTGACACGTTTGAGCGGCAAGCCAATCCGCGTAATGGCTCCGTCGCATAGACGTCTCCACATTTCGAACGCAGCGGCGTTGGTCAGGGAGAGACTGGCACGGCCGTCGTGCAGCCTGTACTCATAAAGGACCTCGTCGATGAATTCGAAATGCGCCACCTCCTCCAACTGAAGGAAAATGTCGCAGTCTTCACCCGCGCCCATGAAATCAGGAAACCCGGTCCACCCGCGCGTGCGGTTGTAAGCGGAGCGCCGGATCAAGTAGGGCTGCGACTGATTGAATATGTCGGTGACCATTCCGCGGTCATAGCTCCGCGGTCCGAACGGAAACCATGGTTCCTGTTCGACAATGTTCCCCTCGACGTCGATCAAGACGCGGCGCGCCCGAATCAGACTCGCCCACGGACACCCGGTCGCAACCTGCAGGAAGCGCTCGACGGCCCGAGGACACAGAATGTCGTCATCATCCAGTGGAAGGATGTAGTCCCCTTCACTATGGTCCGTGAGAAGCTTACGGCCGCCCGCGATTCCGCGATTTTCTCCGAAGAAGACCCGCACACGCGCATCACCTTCATGCTGGAGTCGTTCGAGGATAGTTCTCGATTGCTCATCGCCGCCGTTCCAATAAAGCGACAGCGTCCATGCGTCCGAAGTCTGGGCCAAAACGGAGTCAACGCATGGACGCAGGAACCGTCCCTTGAATACGGGAACTTCGATCGAGACTTGCATTGGGCGGCTATAGGTCCGCAAGCCATCGGCGCATGCCGTCTACGGACAGGGTCAATCCGATCGCTTCGTAGACGCCCTTCGGCGGCTGCCGCATCACACGATCCCAGTCATCGCCGTTTGCCGTCACGCTCGCGACCAGCTCGTCGATGCGCCGAAATACGTCCGTGTCGTGAGTCCCGACCACGCCCCACACACCGGAATACGTGCGAATCAGTTCCTTCAAATACGTCGATAGAAAGTGGGACGAGCTGACCTCGTGGCGTAGTCCGGCGAGAATCAGCCGTACCTGGTCCACGCGTTCCGCAAACTCGACAGGAAGCTCGCCGTCCGCGTCTTCTACATTCAATCGAGTGATCAAATAGTTCTTCACCGCCTGCGACAACCGGTCTTCCACTGACGAATAGTGACTGACGACCGCGCGCGCCGTGTCGAGGCGGGAACGCAATCCGGCGATGCGGTTCTCCGGCTGCAGGAATCCCCTCAGACGAGCCACGAGCTCTCGATAATTGCGGAGATTCTCGAGGCCGATCGGCGTCGCCGGCAATCGAGGCTCCTGCTTTTCCAGCGTGTCGGCAACATGGGCGAGCTCGGCCGCCGGAAGCGTGGTCAGTGAGAGACCGATGGGAGAATCGAGCTGATTATAGAAAAGCGCGATCTCATGGTCGGTGCAGTATTGCAACGTATCGGGAAGCTCGTGCCAGTTGAGACGCATCGGGCAGAGCCGCCAGAGGATGGGAAGCCCGCGCTGGCGCATCAGTGCATGAAAATACTTCGCGTTGGCCATCACCTCGTCAAAAGAAGCTCCGCGCCGGATGGTCTCGTACGTCTCCTTCCGGAACGAATCGATCGATACATGGATCCAGCAGTTGATGCTCTCGAGGATTTTCTTGATGCGATCATCGAGAATTGTCGCATTCGTCAGGATGCACACCCTGGTCTTCGGATTGACCTCGCCGATGCGCGCCCAGATCCGCTGATAGAGCGGGATGAGGAACGGCTCTCCTCCCATGAAGTCCGTTTCGACGACGTAAGGAAGATAAGGCGCGAGCTGATCGACAAACAACTCGTCATCGTACGGATTGGGCATGGCGCCGAGGGCCTCGCGGCGGGTGCGAATCGCCGAGGAGGCCAGTCCATGACACATCACGCACTGAAGATTGCAGGCATTGTGAATATTGAATTCGAGCTTCATCGGCAACGGAGTCACTGACCCGTCGGCCGGGGGCACCATCCCGAGCTCGCTCCGTCGGTCCGCCATGATCCTGGCGTGCCGGCTATAAAAGACCGCGTGAGAGCCGCCGAAGTCGCGAGCCTCGATCTGCTGTAGACACTTTTCGCAGCCCTTGGAAAGATCGCCGCGGGCCAGCGCCTCACGAAGCTCGGCCGCCGCCGCGCCCTCCCAGATCTCCCGGACGGAATTCTTCGGATAGACGCCCAGAACCTGGGTCCGATTGAAGCAACAGGCCGTCACCACGCCCAGCTGCGAAAAATGAAGATTGACCAGCGGAGCGGGACATACCGTCGCGCCCTCGTCCTCCCCTCGGAATGCATTGAATTCCTTCAGGAGATCGGGGGCCGGCATGCATACGATTATGCTTCATTTGATGTTGGACCTTTCCAACCCCCGCGTCCTGCAGGACTTGCTGGCAGCGCCCCGCGTGCTTGCGCCGGAGCGATTGCTGATCGTCGGCTCGACCTCGAACGGCCAACTCGCGAACCGGCTCATCCTCTTTTCCCACCTGGTGGCGCTTGCGCATGACCGCGGCCACCTGCTGGTCCACCCCGCGTTCGGCGAGTACGCGGACCTGTTCGCGAGCACGCGCGGCTCGCTGTTGTGCCGGTATCCACCCTCGGACGCGTTCTACGATGCGCGCGCGGCAAAAGCGCTCACGAGTCTCTTCTTCAAGGTCGATCGAGACGCGCGGAACGGGATCGGCAAAACGTCGCCGCGCGCGCTCGACGCCATGACCACGCCGGAGTGGCGGGCCCGCTTCGAACAGTTCGCGCTTTCCATGTGCGCGACCATCGCTCCGCGCGAGCTACCGCCGTCGTCGCCGCTACGCTACCTGCACACGCCACTCCCCGCCGAGCTCTATTTCGACGGCCTCGATCTCATCTCCGCGGTGAAAGACTTCTCGCTGCTCTTCCTCGACGGCTGGGGCTTTCGCGCGATCGGCGCGCACAAGCGAAACGGCGACGCCGTCCGCCGCTTCTTCGTCCCCGCCAGCCCATACCGCGAAAACGTCGAGACCATGGCCGCCGCGGCGCGCCAGGGCGCGGATCGCCTGATCGGCATCCACATCCGGCGCGGCGACTATCGACTGTTCGAATACGGCCGATACTTCTTCCCGCTCGCCTTCTATGTCCGCCTCATGAAACAAATCCGCGCACTCCTCGCACCCCGGCGCGTCCGCTTCGTCGTCTCCTCGGATGAACCACAGCTGTTGGAGACATTCGGCGATCTCGACGTCGTATTCGGGAGCGGCGTGCCCATCGAAGACCTCTACCTCCTCGCGAAAACCGATGCCGTCTTCGGCCCGATGAGCACCTACAGTTACTGGGCGTCGTTCTACGGCGACATTCCGCTCCAATGGATACACGCTGCGGAGTGGTCGCCGTCAGACGCGTTGATGCGCGAGATGGGCCTCAGCTGAGGTGGATCGTGGAGTTTCGCTGCTACTCCCCCATTGACAACTTGGCGATCTGGTGTTATACCTACCTATAACACTAACGAGGTCGAGGAGGATCGATGGAAACCCTGATGGAGCTGAAGCCGCCGGCGGAGTGCACCTCGCCCACTGCTTCGATTTGGCAGGATGTGCTGGCCCAGGCGGTGACGGGCGAGCTCGTGGCCGCGATGAACTACGCCGCCCTGGCCGAGATCTGTGACGATCCCCGGGAGGCCGGCGAGGCGCGGGAACATGCGGCCATCGAGCGAGCGCACGCCGCCGCCTTCATGGCCGCGGGCCGGAAGATCGGAGTGGACGTCGTCAGCAACGTCGACGGGAAGCATTGGAAGCGGCTCTCCGGGGCGTTCATGGGCTGCGTCGCGGAGCGCGACACCATCGGCTGCCTCATCGTCCAGGAAATCATGCTGGAATCCTTTGCCCTCGCCAGCTACACCCGAGTGGCGAACGTTGCGCCGGGGAGTCTCGGCAAGGTGTTCGGCGCCATCGCGGCGGACGAACAGGAGCACGCCGATCACGCCATGGCGATTCTCAAAGCGGAGCGCGACGCGAACCCCGATCGCTTCGACGACAAGTTGCACCGGCTGCATCTCGAGGTGATGAGCACCCTCGCGAAGATGCTGGCGAAGGACTGCAGAGACGGACACTGCGAAGTGTGCGTGTCCAGTTGCGTGAAGCCGTCGTTGTTCGAAGTCAGCCTGAGCGCCGCGCAACTCCGCGGAGCATCGCTGCAACAGTACCTGAAGACTCTCGACGCGTTGGGCCTGCCCGGGGAGATCACACTCGCATGGATTGCACAGCTGCCGGTGTAGCGCCGCGAGTCGATTTCGCTCTGGTCGGACACCCCGAGAGCTGGAAAGCGGCGGCGGACGTGTTCTCGGCTCTGCGCGGACCGGATCGCATTCCTCTGCCGGACGATGAGCTCAAGGACATCCTTCCGTGGATTCCCCCTCGGGCCGTCTGCCGGGTCGACGTGAAATCGATTGCCGACGCGGAGGCGCATGGCCTTTACATCGACTCCTTCATTCCTCCCGACCGCCTGGATGCCGCCTGCGTGCGGGAGAACCTGACACGCGTTCGCGCGGCCGCGGCGTACGCCATCAAGGCCGGAGCCCGAATCGTCAGCCTCGGCGGATTCAGCTCCATTCTCATCGAGGGCAACTTCGATCAGCTTCCGCCCCGACGCAGCACGATCTTCACCACCGGCAACACGCTGACGGTCGCGTTCATCGTTCAGGGCATCGAGAAGATGTGCGCGCAGGAGGGGCGGAGCCTGCGGCGATCGACGCTGCTCGTGGTCGGAGCCACGGGAGACGTCGGTTCCGGCTGCGTCCGTTGCCTGGCACCGAAGGTGAGACGGGTGCTGCTCCATGCCCGCAATGTGGAGCGGCTCCGCCGGCTGGCGGCAGAGCTGGAAGCGGAGGGAGTCGACGTGGAGATCGGGACGGACCTCGGATCATTCTCTGAGGAAGCCGACGTGGTGGTCTGCGCGGCCAGCCTTCCCTCTCCCTCCCTTCTACTGGGAAGAGTCGCGCCCGACGCTCTCGTCTGCGATGCCGGTTACCCGAAGAACTTGTCCCCCGATGCAGCGACCTCCCGGGCCACGGTATTTTTCGGAGGGCTGGGACAGATGACGGGCGGATTGAAGTTCGACCCCGACCTTCAGGGAATCCTGAACCGTCATCCGTTCCCCGACGTGGTCCACGGATGCCTGCTCGAAGGGATCGCGCTCACGCTGGAAGGGCGGTTCGAGTCCTTCTCCCGCGGAAGGGGCGCCATCACCCCGCCGCACGTCATGGAAATCGAGACGATCGCCGCCCGGCACGGAATCGTCCTCGCGCCTTTTTTCAACGCCGCCGGACCCGTGACGTTACAATGAAATGACGCGCCAGGATGGAACGCGAGTGGGACGACAGCCAGCCGATCTATCGCCAACTGCGGGATCGTGTCGTCGCCATGATCCTGGAAGGCGTGCTGAAGGAAGGCGATCCTCTGCCGTCCGTCCGTACCGTGGCCACTGACTATCGGCTCAACCCGCTCACGGTCTTGAAAGCCTATCAACAACTCGTCGACGAGGGACTGGTCGAGATGCGGCGCGGCCGCGGCATGTTCGTCAACGCCGGCGCGCCCGATCTGCTCCTGAGCACCGAGCGTAAGAAGTTTCTGGAAGAAGAATGGCCGAGGATTCGAGAGAGGATCCAGCGATTGGGACTGACGGCAAAAGAGCTCCTCAAGCGATCCGTGGAGAAGCGCTGATGGCGGTCATCGAAGCGCGAGGCATTCGAAAAGCGTTCGGGACGACGGTCGCTCTCGACGGCGTCGATCTGCGCGTCGAGGAAGGGCGCATCGTCGGGCTGATCGGTCCGAACGGCGCCGGCAAAACCACCGCGCTCAACACGATTCTCGGCCTCACTCCCTATCAGGGTCAGCTCACCGTCCTCGGATGCGACCCCTGGACCGCGCGCGCACAACTGATGCGTGACGTCGCCTACATCGCCGACGTCGCCGTCCTGCCGCGCTGGATTCGCGTCTCCGACCTGCTCGACTATGCCGGCGGCGTGCACCCGCGATTCGATCGCGCGAAAGCCGAGGGGTTCCTGGCCAGGACGGCGATCAAGCGCACGGCCAAAGTGCGCGAGTTGTCCAAGGGCATGGTGACGCAGCTCCACCTCGCGCTGGTCATGGCCGTCGACGCGAAGCTGCTGGTGCTCGACGAACCGACCCTCGGACTGGACATCCTCTATCGCAAGCAGTTCTACGACTCGCTGCTCAACGACTACTTCGATCAGAGCCGCACCATTCTCGTGACCACGCATCAGGTCGAGGAGATCCAGGACGTGCTCACCGACGTCATGTTCATCCAACGCGGACGCATCGTCTTCAGTTCCAGCATGGAGCAGTTCGAGTCGCGCTATCTCGAGGTCGTCGTCCGTCCGGACCGTCTTGCCGACGGCCGCGCGCTCCGGCCGATCCACGAGCGCCAGATGCTCGGACGCAGCATCCTGCTGATCGATCTGATGGCCGGCGGAGCCGACCGGCAACAACTCACCGCATTGGGCGAAGTGCGCAAGCCGAGCATCGCCGACGTCTTCGTGGCAGTGATGGAGGAACAAGGAGCGACGACGCCATGAATTCCGGAGCAATGAGCTGGTCGGTGCGCCGCGAGCTGTGGGAGAACCGTTCGATCTACCTCGCGCCGCTCATCGTGGCGGTGATGATTGCGTTCGCCTCCCTCGTCGCGACGCTGACCGGGCGCCACTCGCGGCCCGACCAGATTCCGAAGAACTACGAGTTCGCCGCCGGGACGTTGATGGCCACCACCCTGATCGTGGCCATCTTCTATTGTCTCGACGCGTTGTACGGCGAGCGCCGCGACCGCAGCGTTCTCTTCTGGAAATCGATGCCGGTCTCGGATTGGACGGCCGTGCTCTCGAAGATGGCCGTCCCGCTGGTCGTTCTGCCGGTGATCACCTTCGCGATCACCATCGCCACGCAATTGATCATGCTGTTGACGACCAGCGCATTCCTGTCGATGAAAGGCCAAAGCGCGGCCGCGCTATGGAACTTGCCGTGGCTGCAGATGACGTCCGGACTTTTCTACCACCTCATCACCGTCCACTCCCTCTATTACGCGCCGATCTTCGGCTGGCTCCTGCTCGTCTCCGCATGGGCCAAGCGCCTGCCGTTCCTCTGGGCCTTCCTCCCCCCGGCCGCAATCGCCGTCATCGAGAAGATCGTCTTCAACACCTCGCACCTCGCCACCACGCTGGGCGCGCGCATCAGTGGTGGGATGGAAGTCGGCCCCGCAGCGGGGGGCATGACGATGATGCCCTGGCCTTCCCATCCGCTGGAATTCCTGACCAGATCCGGGTTGTGGATCGGACTCGCGGTGGCGGCGGGTTGTGTGGCGGGGGCGGTGCGGTTGCGGCGGTTGCGCGATCCGATGTGATCCATTCTCGTGTCGGACAGGATCTTATTGCGCGGGTTTCTCGATGACGGTCGTTCCCTCTGGACCGCACTGTTGAACGTCGGTTGTCTCTACGCGTCCATTGCCATAGTGGAGATTGGCGACAGTCCATACGCGGAATCCGCAGTTCGAGGGTGGACTGAACGTCTTCACCTGGCAGCCGCGCGTGTAAACCTGGACTGTAGCGCCGGCGTCGCCAATCATGCCGGTGCCTTGATAGGCATGCACGAAATAGACGAAGTCGCCGACGGCGGAATTCCGCACGGTGAGCGTTTCGTAGGCGCCCGGATAGAGCTCGTCGACATCGAGACGGGCGAAGGAGACGTTGTTCGGAAGCACGCCTATTTTATGCCCGAAGAACACGTGCGCCGGGTGGGGGAAGCCGACGGCGTCCATCTTACGGAAATGCGTATCGAGGTCGCGCGGTTCGTTGCGCCAGCCGAGAACGAAGCGTGCGATCTCGTCGTCCTTCAGATCGGGTGACATCGGCAGCGCCGCTTTCGTCACTTTTCCTTCGCGAATCTCGAACTCGCGATTCGACTCGCAAAAACCAGCGGCGGTTGCAGAAAAGCGATGCGTTCCCGGCGGAAGATCGAGTGTCAGCGTCCGCTGCGGCTCCGAGGTCACACCGCGGCTTCCCTCGTTCACCGTGGCGGCGACCGGATTGCCGGTGCTCGTGGCATCGACGATCGAGAGCTCCAACCGGCCGAACGCAGGCGTGAGATCGACCGGCACGCGAACCTGTTGCAGCGCCGCGGCCTGCACGCGCGCCGTGCCCGGCTTGTAGCCGTCGATGCGCGCGGTGTACACGCCGCTGCCGCTGTTGATGCGGCCGAGACGCGCGACGAAACCTCCGCCGATCCGCTGCACCGCGGCGCTCATGGTCTTTCCGGTCTGATCATCCGTCACCGTCACCCGGTGCTTGCTCAAGTCGGAGGCGAACACGGCATCGCGCAACGCGAGGTCGAGATACGCGGGCGGCGTGAGAAACCAGGGAATGGCCAGCAATCCGATGCCGGCAAGGATCATGGCGACGAAGAGGCCGACGGCTCGCCGTTCGTTCTGAGACGCGTTCATCGCAGTTCCTGTCCAGTCTTCTCGCGGAAAAAGCTCTCGAACGCGCGAACGGAAGCGACGTATCCGATCCCTTCGCCGACTGTGTTGGGCAGTTTCGCGCGGGCGATGCCGAGGACGGTCCAGTTGTCGCGGATGAAAATCGGACCGCCACTGTTGCCGGGATTCAGATTGAGTCCCGAGGTGACGAATACGTTGCGATCGCGGATGAAGCGGGAAAGGCTGCCCTCTCCCGACACCGACGCGCTGTCGCGGGCGGACGCTCCCTGCTGCTCGAGCGGATAGCCGATCGTGACGACGCGGACGACGTCATTGGCGGCTTCATAGCGGGTCGCATCGGCGAGTGCCAGTGCCGGGAGCAGGACGTCGGGAATGCTCAGCACGGCGAGATCGTCGTCGTCCGATACCCCCGCCACCTCGGCGATGTGCTCGAGGCCTTTGTAGTCGACGAGGCGAATGGGACCGCTGCACAGACGCCGGTCGCCGAAAATATGCGCGGCCGTGGCGACGAATCCCGGCTTCACAATGAAGCCGGTTCCGGTGTTCTCGCCGCTGATGCACTGCACGCGCACATTGAGAATGCTCTGCCGCAGGCGTTGCAACTGCTGCGGGTCGACGCTCGCCGCCCGCACCCCCTTGCCCGATTTGGCGTCGGGAATCTTGACCAGGACGACATGCGTCCATTGCAGGTCGACGAACGCGAACACCGTCACCGCCAACCCAAGAAAGAACAGCAGGAACAGCACCGTGAGAGCGCGCACAGGCGATGAGCGAGCCATGGCTTACCTCACCTCCAAGGGACTGGAACACTCTGAGCACGTCGGACCGGGGACGACTTTTTCATAACAAACCGTGCACTGTACGAGCGGGATCGTGGCTATCGCCGGCTCGGCGACGCTGACGGACGGCCCGGCCTTGCCGTTGCCGCCGCCCTCCTCCGCCGCTGTACGGACATTAAGAATCGGAGTCCCGATCGACGGCGGGGCGGTCGATCCCGTTTTCAGGTCGTAGCCGCACTGAGGACACGGAAACTGCTCCTCGTAGCCGCTGAAGTTGAAACACTGCGGGCAATCGACCGGCTCGTCCTGGCGCATCCGCTGGCCACACTTGAAGCAGTGCTCCAGGTCGCTCGGTACGCGCGGCTCCTGGCAATGGGGACAGGCGACGTGGACGGCAATTGTTTTCTGACAATGCGCACAACGGATGGCGCGCTGATCGATCGGCTTCGCACAATTCGGGCACGGGCGCTCGCCGAACGGCCGGTCGGCCGGGACAGCGGGGCTCGCCGGACGCGGCGGCGGCATCTGTTCCTTCGCCTTGGCCGCGCTCTTATCGGCCTTGTTGATGTCGAGCGCGAAGACATCCCGCCACTCAACACCACGATGGACCACGACGAGCGCCGGATCATCTGCATATTTGCCGGCCGTCTTACAGTACGGCTCGAGCGCTTTGGCGTACTCCTCGTACGTGAGCGGATCCTCGAGATTCTTCTGGGCGATGCCCCGGAATTGTTGCTGGAACTGCTCGTGATCGCCGATGATCTGCGTGAGCCGGTCCTTGGCTCCGTCGAGTACCGCATATTCCGGCGAATACTGGGTCATCGTCAGATCGGGAATTCCGCTCTCGAGGCGATCGACCGGCGGATAGACCTTCTTCATGTAAAAGTCGAGAAGCAGCCTGTAGACGGCCAGCTTCTTCTGATCGCGCAGCACCTGAATCGTCTTCTCGATTTTCTCGAGCAGATAGCGGCGGTGCGTCAGATGTTCGGCGCGTTTGTCGCGCCAGAGGTAATCGACCGCGTGCGCTTCGCCGCCGAGAGGGATTTCCTGAACGTCGAGATCCTTGACCAGCTTGTAGCTGTAGCGATAGACGAGCTGGTCGCCGTCGCTCGGCGATTGATTCGCTTCCACGATGCCGAGCACGCGCCCGAGGACGAAAGCGCGCAGGGAATCGGTGTACTGGCGCGCCTCATTGTCGTCCTTCGGAATCAGATCGCCGAACTGGAAGCGGTTCTTGTCCGTGTGCAGCTCTTCTTTTTCCGGGAACGCGTTATAGGCGGCCCGCAGACCGTGCGCATCGGTGACGGAGCTCGGATAGAACGCCGGGACGCCCGCGAGCTCATGATAGAAGACGATCATTCCGCGGTGCTGCTGGCCGATGTTCTTGAACGTCAACGGTGAGTCGCCCGTGTTTTGCGCGCCCTCGACGAGTTTGACGAAGTCGGAAACGCGCTGCGGATTGGCCGCATCGTCGAATCCGATGAGCACCGGCCGCTGATCGATGCTCACCGGCGGAAGCCCGGTGTGCTCCAATCCGCGCTCGCTCGGCGCGACCCAGACTTTGGCGAGGCGATAGGCTTGGCGGACCATGTCGATGCGCTGGCGGGTATCGATCCGGTTGGCGTCGAACAGCATCGTCAGCGCGTCCGGCTGGCGATTGTGGTGGACGACGACGGCGCGGCACTTCGCGAACATCATCTCCTCCACCGTTTCCACCGGCGTGCGCTGAATTTTTTCCAGCGCCGCGCTGACGCCGTCGACTTCGAACACCTCGGAAAGCATCTGCCCGCCGATGTTCTTGAGGTTCTGCACCTCCGCCGCCCCCTCCCCGATCCACGTGCGATACCACTCGTCGACGTCGCCGTCGCGATAGAGCGACAGCGTCAGGTCCGACGCCTCCTGCTTCGTGTAATACGCCTCTTTCTTCTGCAGATGGTCTTTCAGCCGCGCAAAGCCGGCCACGAGATCGTGGTAGCGGCCGAGCAGACCGGCGCCCCCTTCGTGATCGGGGCCGAGGAATGCCTCGAGCTGTTCACAGACCCACTTGCCGCGCTTGGCTACCTGCTTGCCGGCGCGGGCATAGAAGTGATCGAAGAACGCGCCGCGATCGTCGTCGTCCTTCCCGTCGCCGACGAGTTTTTCGTAGTCGCGCTTCAGATCGGCGGGGCGGAACAGGAATTCCTCTTCGTGGCGCGCGACGTCGCGCTGCATCTCGTCGAGCGCGTTCGAGTAGTACTGCATCCGCTCCACCCACACCGGCACCTGATCGTCGAAATGCTGCATATAGCGGAACGTCTCATTGCGCAGCAGGGTCTTGAACGTCTGCAGCAGCTTGAGCGTGTAGCTGACGCCGTATTGCGGGTGATTGGCCAGTTCGCCTGCCTTGGCCTCGATCCCGTCCTTCACCCGCTGGAGATAGGAGCGCATGTTCTGATCGAGATGGCGGATGCCGACGCCCCATTCATCCGGATATTCCGAGTCCTCGGCCGTATAGAACTGATCGAGCTCGGCCCGCCGTTCGCGCAGGCGCTCGGCCTTCTTGCCGTTCGGAGTCGATTCGAGCTCCACGCGCAGCGCCTGCGCTTTTTCCCAGAGAAAATCCCTGAATGTGCGGCCGCTGCCGGCGTCATAGACCATCAGCGCGTCTTCGATGTCGTTTTGATCGACGACGCCCGCGCCGTCGCGCCGCTCGTACGTTCCCTGGGCGCAGAGCACCCGCTGATCCGTGAGGAACTTCGTGAAGAGATATTCGATCGGATCGTCGACGGCGGTTTTCTGCCAATAGTCGAGAATCTTCGAGGCCAGGCGGCTGGCGCAGGCACTCTGCACGCGCTCCGTCGGAAACGCGATCGTCGCCAGGCCGAACGATCCGAACCGGCACGGATACGCGTCGCCGACGATTCCTTTGTGCGTTTCCGCGTCATTGCGCAGCAGCGCCTCATTGAGGAAGTTGTGGCGGTACACATTGAGGTTGAACTGCTCGAGGTTCACGCGAATGGCGCGCTTGTGGCTGGCGAATGCGCCGACCGAATAGTCCTGATACAGCACCTCCGCCACCATGCGGTAGGCGTCGAGCTCTTTCTGATCTTTTCCGCCGGAGCCGATGGCAAGGCCGGCCTCGTTCTTGTTGTCGATCAGGTACGTGCTGCTGAATGGCGGCGGTCCCATGCGCTCGCTCTGCGTGGCCGTCCAGTCGGCGATGAAGGTATGGCGGAAGGTGTAGTGATTGAGCTCCATCAGCGCGGCATATCCGTTCGCACGCACGCGCTCCGCTCCCGGATATCCGCTGAAGAATCCGGGCAGGAGCAGAATCCCGATGCGCTCGGCCTCGGGGAAATAACGGCGCACGAGATAGCCCATGTCCAGGAAGGTGCCGCTGCCCGTACCGCCTGCGATCGACGCGACGATGACGACTCTCGAGTTTTGGGCGTTGAAGTCGAATCCGAGCGCGCTCGATTCCGAGGGGATGGAAGTCTCGCTGAGCTCCCTGCGGCACTGCGCCAGGCGGCCGGTGATCTTCTGATGATTGAAGGCGTCGAAGAAACCGAGGCGGCTGGCGATGCGGACCTGTCCGGCGCCGTCCTTCAAATCGCCGAGATGGGCGATCTTGCTGCCGCCCGGAAACCATCGCTTGACGCTGGGGTAGTTGTTGAGATGATCGACGTACTTGCCGGTTCCGCCCGTAATCGTCAGATCCACGCGCTCGGCATTGGAGAACTGTATTTCACGGATGAGCGGATCGTCGCCGCCGCGGAGGTCGTATTGTTCCGTCGCGTTCAGCGTCTTGTCGGTATCGACGTGCATGAAGCGCAGGAACGGCAGCCGGGAAAGCGCTCCATAACGCTCGATGATCTTGCGGCGCAGGCGCAGCAGGACCTCTTTTCCCGTGCCGCCCAGGCCGATGATCATCGTCGGTCCGACCGGCTTGTCGCTGACGAGGGTTTGGGGAAGGCTTGCTTGCAGGAGGGGGTCGAGATTCATCGGTTCTCCCTGATGGTCAGTTCGTCGTTAGGCCGGAACGCGTCTCAGCAACAGCACCGCGCCGGAGATCAGCCACCACACGCCGAGGAATACCGCTACCCACGGCAGCCACGCCCAGTAGAAGCCGACGTCCAGCACTACATAAAAGGACACGAGAATCCAGGTCAGGGTGTAAAGAAAAAAGAGATTCCAGAAAATCGTTTTGCAGAATTCGTCGCGGTAGTAGCGGAGGAAGAACGGATACACCCCTTTGTAGAGAACGAACCAGATCATGACGACGGCGAGAGCGATCCCGGCACCTCGCAGCAGGACGTTGTCCGACTGTTCGAGCAGCGGAGCGTTACTCTGTGCGGCGAGTGGGAATGCGAGGAGAGCGGACAGGGCAGCGAGAGTATTTCGATAGTTCATGGACACGATTCCTTTCAACGGTTGCCGATCTTGGGTGTGCGCGGAGGCAGGCTGCTTTTCGGTGGCGGCGGGGGCGGCGGCGGCGTTCCGGGCTTCTTTTTCGGCTCGTCCGCCTGATTCAACGTGCCGCTTTTCGATTTGATGGAGAGTTGATGATTGTTGCCGCCGGTGAACTTCACGTCCCATGTGCCGGGCATCGAGGACGGAATGACCATGACGCTGCGATCGCCGGCGACCGGATCGAAGGCGTAGCCGTTCACGAGACCGCGGGACAAGCGGCCGAGGACCTTTTGATCGAAGATCACGCGATGCGTGCCGAGGCGGCGCAGTTCGATCGTGGCCGTCGGCCCGCGCGTGATGGTGATGTCGAACGATTGCTTGCGCGCCAGCAGGATCGCGAGCAGCACCCCGATCGCCGCGAGGAGCGCGAGCGCCACCAGCAGAATCGCGGTGCGGCTCGAGCCCGTCCGCAGTGAGAAGCTCACCGGTACGACGCTCGGACGCACTTGCTGCAGCGTCCGCACGTCCTGGAAATCGAAGATTGTCGACGCCTGATCGATGCCGAAGATGCCGGCCATCTGCTGCCGCTCGAGGCGGACGCTCACGTCGGTGAACGACATGCGCACCGAGCCCGTGTAACGGACTGCCGCGCCATTCCACGCGAGGCGCAGCCATTCACCTAGGCCGCTCGGCGTGAAGGACACCGGCTGCGTGGAGCTGAGCCGCACGTGCACGCGGCGCGAGCCCTTCGGCGGAATCTCTTCCTGGATCTCTCCGCTCGCGGCATCGAACACCTGTGGCGCGAGCGATTGCGCACCGAGGTCGCGCTGAGCCCACATCTCCGGCTGAAACGTCGTCGCCACCGCGAGCTCGTAGCGGCCGGCCGTGACGGAGTGCTGCGTCAGACGGCTGCGAATCTCGCCCTCCAGATCCAGCTGGACGCTCTGCCCTTCCTTGAACATCCCTTTGTCCTGGTCGGAGAGGACGAGCTGCAGGTCGGCACTCAGTACCAACGGATCGATGGCCAGGTTCTTCAGCTTGAGATATTCGCGGCCCGGAAAGAGCTCGCCGCCCCGCGCGCCCCGGCGGGCCTCGAGCAGTGTCAGGAACCTGGCGTCGTAGTACCCGAGCGTTTCAGGAGAAACATCCGATGCCGAGACGAGGATGCCGTACACCGCGAGCGCGGCGGTGTGTCCGCCTTCTTCGACGGTGTACTTGAAGAGATGAACGGAACGGAACTCATTCTGCCGCGCGAGCGTGTCGAAAAACCGCCGTACGCCTTCGTCCGGTTGTCCGGCATCCGTCTCGACGATGTTGTCGGTGATCAGCCAGATCAAACCGGTGAAATCGCGCGTGAAGGTGGTGAGCGTTTCGGTGAGATACGTGTTGTCGCCGGTGTGATTGGGAAAACGGCCGATTGCCGCGGCGGCGTCGAACTCGCGGAGGGGCACCACCGGATGCACCTGTTGAATGTCATTCGGCGTGAAGGCTCCGGTGGACGTGAAGGTCCACATCCCTGCGGTCGCGCCGTCGAGGAGCGTCTGCCGCTGAACGAAATCGCCCAGCCACTCGACGAACGCCGGCGACTGATGAACGTAGCGCGAGCCGAGGTCGGCCCTGCTGCGACGAGCCGGATCGCCCGGCGGACGATAGCCGGGATACATGCTGCCGGAGTTGTCGTACAGAATGCGCACGGCCACCGGATCGCCCGGCCTGAGGGCCGGGGCCGCGTGCGCGGCGGCCGCAAGCAAAACGAGCGAAATCGCAATCGCGATACGTCGGGTCATTGTTTCGCTCCTGGCGTCCGCAGCTCGCGCACTTCGACGATTCCCTCTTTGTTGCCGGCCGCGAGAAAGGTCTCGAATGAAGCGAGCGCGGTGATCGCGACGCCGCCGTTGCCGCCGACGAGCCACGCCTCGTGACGCGGGAGGTGTGCGAGGTCGTAGACGCGCACGCGCCCGTCATCCATGCCGATGACGACTGCGCAACCCTGCACGATCAGCGGTGAGCCGCGGGTGGCCCACTCGTGCGGTCCGAAGCCGTCATGAATTCCGGAGCGAAGGAAGGAGATCCCGCGGGTGTCGATGCGCGCGCCGTCGCGATCCCATTCGTCCTCGCCGGCGTGGGTGAGCGCGAAGAGCTGCGTGTCGGCATCGAGCGGCTCGGCGATGCTGCCCGTCGCCGCATCGATGCGATAGAGACGATGCTCCTCGCCGAAGATGCCGAAGATCGTGTCGCCCAGGAGCGCGATCGGCTGCTCCACGAGCGACCGCAGCGAGACGGGATGCGTCGTCAGTTCGCGGTCAAAGACGTGCAACTGCACGCCCTGCACATCCTCGGAGAAGAAAACCGCCCTTCCCGCGGCATCGGCGGCGAGCCAACCCGCATTCGCGGCACCGAACAGCGTGCGCGCCGGTGCCGGCTGCGGGCGGTGAATCGAATCGATCACCTGGATGTCGCGCCAGCCCGACGAAGCGACGGTGACGAACAGGCGATTGCCGGCCGCGGTGAGCGCGTGAATGGGAGTGCCGACGATCGGCATTTGCCACACCGGCTGCACGCGCGGCGTCGTCGCGGTCATGGGAGCGAGCGCATAAGCGGTCAGCTGTCCGCGCGTCCCGAGATAGAGCATCCCGTTGCGGATGCAAGGCTCGGCGGTGATCGGTCCCTGCACCTGGAAGCGGCAGAGACTCGCCGCACGCCGCGGATCGGCGATCTCCACGACGCCGGCGAGTGAGATCGCCACCAGCACGCCGTCGCAGGCGAGAAGGCTGCGGCATTCGTCGCCAAGGCGCAGCCGAAGCGTGACGTTCTCGGCGAGGCTCGCCGGACCCCTTGCGGACCCGCTGACGCCGAGACGGCGTGCGCTCCCTTTGTAGGCCGTCCAGTTCTGCGCCGACGGCGGCAACACCGATCCGCAGGCGCGGCAGAAGTTCGCAAACCCGCGGTTGCGCGTATCGCAGCGCGGGCAGCGCTTCAGGAAGCCGCCGCAGCGGCATCGCTGCGCGTCTGCCGCGACATCCGATGTGCAATTCGGAACCGAATAGGCACAGGTCACGTTGTTCTCCCGTCACCGCATCCGGTTGACGATTACCTCGGGGTGCCGAATCACCTGCTGCCCTCCTTCGACAAACCCATTCCTCACCACACCGGTAATGACACCATCCGAGAAGCGAGGGTCGTTCGTAGTGGAGCGGCCGATGTGCAGCGCGCTGTCGAAGGCCGTCTCACCGAGGGTCACCTCGATCGGCTCGACGGCGGCGAAGTGCAGCAACTGGCGGACGAGCTGCACGCCCCGCTGCATCTCGCGATGGCGGCTTTCGAGCTGGGCCTGCTGATAGCGCTGCAGATAGAGATCGGCGAACGGAAGGAAGCTGTCCGTGATCCAGCTCTTGAATCGGAAATTCAGACGATTGCCGTTGTCGCCGCTCTGCATCGACGCGAGGAGGCTCGCGTACTCGCGCGTCCTGCGTACTTCCTCGGCGTCGCTACCGAGCCGCTTCAACTCTCCGCTGACGATTTGCGGAATCAGGCTGACTTTTCGGACGAGCGTGCGGTACTCGCGGCAGGGGGCGACGACATTGTCGAATGACGGCCTCAGATCGTCGGGAACGAGCTTCCCCAGATCGGTGAGCAATCCGTCCCATGAGCTGTCGTGGAGCGCGGCGTCGAACGCGGCGCTGAGCTCCTTGTGGTCGCGGAACTGTTTCCAGCACTCGCCGAGAACCTGATGCTCGATGGCAGTCGGGTCGACGGGAGAGGACGACGTCGTCGGCGGCGCGGTCGCGATTTCCTCGATGGTGTGATCGAGCGAGGCGACGTGGGCGAGCACCGGCTGCAGCTCGGCATCGAGTTGCTCGCGTGTGACGTGCTTCGCGATGGTTTCGTGCAACTCGTCGCCGCGCTTCTGGATCTTGTCGCTGAGAAATGCCTGGACGTCTCCGATTCTCTCGGTGAGCCGGGCCAGCCGTCTTCCGAGCTCCGTATCGTCGAAGTTCGGTTGCGGTTTCGGTTTGAAGAGCGGGAGCGCGAGCAACGCGACGGCCGTCAGCGCGAGGAGCGTGTTCAGGATGAGGAGTGTGAGCAGCCACCACGGCAGTGATTGCGGCCGAGTCGGAGGGATCGGATGGACGACGGGTTTCGCAGGGACCGGGGCAGCCGGCGGCGCAGCGGTGGTCGTCGTGATCACCGGCGCGGCAGCGGCGGTGGTGGTCGGCGTGGTTTCTGTGGCAGCAACCGGATGGGCCGTTTGCGTTACCGGTCTTGTTTGACGGACGGTCGTGGTGACATGCGGCGCAGGATTGCCCGGCGGAGGCGTCGTGGTCGTGGCGGACGTGTTTGTGGCATCGGACGCCGTGGTCGTGTTGGAACTGTCCGGTGTTGGTGTGGCAGGGTTGCCTTCCTTCGACACCTCCCCCACCGCGGCGAACACCACCAGCGAAATCAGCAACAGCCCGACCATCAAGGATCGATTCATCATCTCCTCACCTCCAGCTCTTCGGCGAACTGCGCCTGCGCCGCGACGACGCCGCGCGCCATGCGCGCTTCGACGGTTCCGTGCAACCGGCGGCCGCTCCGGCTGCGGCGAAGATGCACGCTCAGCCGAAGATCATTCGAGTCGCGGCGCAGCTCGAGCGGCATCGCGCAGAGCGTCGCGTTTCCTTCCGGCGTCTGGTCCGCGCCCCACTGCAAATGCATCACGAACGACTTCGCGGCCTCGCCGGCAAATCGCAAGTCGGTTTCGACGAAACACGCTTCGCCGGCGGCGGGGAGCTGTTCCGGTGAGACGAGCTCGATCGCTTCGCCATGGAAGTTGTTGACGCGCAGCCCTCCGCCGGGCACGAGGACGAGCTGCCGCTCCTCCGCGGCGCGAAGCCAGCGCAACGCCCCCGCAATGCCGCCGGCGGCTTGATCGAGAACGGGTGTGCCGGTCACCCCGTTTCCTCCGAAGACCGCGCGGACGGCGTCGAGCGCGAAGAGCTCGCCGGCAAAAAGCACGCGCAGTCCGCTCACATCGATTTCCCGCAACCGGCCAGCGATCTCGTTCCGCTGCGCCGCGACCCACGCATCATCGAGCGCGCTTTGCAACGCTCCATGGGTCAGTCTCGGCTTGAGCGAATCGGGCGAGCCGGTGAGCAGCGAGATCAACGCGCGATCGAAGGCCGCCGTGGCGGTGACGTGCAGTGCCTCGGCGATGCGCGCGCTCCAATGATTCCAGCCGAGCGCCGGCCACGTCGTGGAAGCAAGCGTGCGGAACCGCCGCTCGTTCTCGCCGCCCTCGATCGACACGCGATGGAGATGCAGATGCTCATCCGATGCATCGAGGACGAGGCATTCGCCTGGCGGCTCATCGATCCGCGCCACCGCGGCCGCGAGATCCCGGCTCACGATTGCGGGAGGACGAAAGCCACGGCGGCGAAAGAGCTTCTGCAGCACCAGCCGCGCGTGCCGCCCCACCTGCGCCGGGAGAATGACGATCGGATCGATCTCGGCGAACGCGATCTGCCGCTCGGCGAGAAACGAAAACGCCGGATCGAGCATGGCGTCGAGGAGCGCCATGGCCACGCGCGGCAGCGATGCGCGCGCGGCGCGGTCGGTCAACGCAACGGCGGACGAGAGCACCGCCAGCGGCGACGCCAGCAGCAAGGCCCGCTCGGAAGCCTGCGCGTCCCATGGCCGCCGGAGGCCGATGCGGCGCGCCCGCTGAAAGAAATCGCGCGCAGTCGCCTTTGCTACCGTCTCGAGCGCGTCTTCCCAGATGAAGTCCTCGGCCTCGGCAACACGCGGCTCGTAGAGCAGATCCGCAGAGACATAGCGCGCCGCGACGAATCGGATGTCCTGGCTGCACGGCACTTGTTGTCCATCTGCCGTCACAAGCAGCGCTGACAGCACGCGGCCTCCGCAATCGAGGATCAGCTGCGCTCTCATCCCATCCAGCTCTCTTCTTCGTGCAGGCGCGCGGGCTCGATGGTCACGGGATTGCCGTTCGCGGAAACATGCAACGTGCGGTTCGGTCCGACGGCGAACGTGACCTGGCAGCCCGAGTTGCCGTCGTGCGCGGTGTCGATCGAGATCTGGCCGATCCGGCTCACCTGCCGGTTGCCGACGATGGTCTTGCTGACACCGGTGTTCTGGTAGAAGTTGAGATTGAGATAGCCGCTCACCGGAATCATGTCCGCCGGATAGAGCTTCGTCCGCTCGACCGGATACTTCGCGCCGCGCTCGATGACTTCGTCGAACTCCGGCTCGACCATGTTGGTGAATTTCTCGACGCCGTAGCTGTGCGGCAGGCGCCGCCCTTCGCTGAGGAGGACGATCCGCGCTTCGGGCGCGACGAGCCGGTCGCGCATCGAGCCATAGAGCGCCGCCCCTTTGGCAACGCAGATCTTCAGATGTTGCTCCTCGAGAAGATCGTGTTTGTCGTCGAGATTCGGGAAGAGCGCGCGCACGCGCTGGCGAACGTGCGGCAGAAGGCTCTGCCGGCCGGTGTGGAGGATGTAGTCGATGTCGTTCGCGCCGACTTCCGCGAGCGCGAGCGCCTGTTTGATCAACTCTTCGCTGCGCGCGAGCACCGGCTGCAGCAGCTCGCTCACCAGCTCCGACGCGAGCGGCGGAATCCTGGCGCCCCGGGGGGCGCGCTCGATCGCTCCGCCGGCGAGGCGCACGATCAAATCGGGACGCACGTCGATCGCCGGCTGGGATTTTCCGCTGATCTGAATCTTCGCTTTCTCGGCCAGATCCTTCCACTGCGCGCGAACGCCCATCAGTTCCCGCCAGACGTGGCCGTTCCAGCCTTCGGCCTCGCTGCGGCGCTGGAAGTCGCGGAACGTGCCGGTGATCAGCGAGGTGTCGAACTCGAAGTCCCGCAGCTCGTGCTTGCAGCGGCGCAATAGCTCGCTCATCACGAGCACGTCGATCTGATCGCCGCCGATCGCGTTGTCGCCCATGTTGGCGAGGATTCGCAGGCCGGTGCCGCCACCGTTCACCTGCGTCACGCCGGCCACGGCCACGTCGAGCGTGCCGCCGCCATAATCGAAGACGAGGAGCTTCAGCCCCTGTTCGCGCCCAATGGCCTTGGCCATCTCCGTGGCGCCGCGCGAGTGCCGCAGCTGATCGATGTAATAGAGGACCGCGGCCGAGGGCTCGTCGAGGATGATCCCGGCGTTCACGGCCTCACCGATCTGCGCGCCCTGCCGCTCCGCGACCTTCTGCGCGCGCTCTTCTTCAGTGTCCAGACCGGCAGCGTCGCAGGCCTCGAGCACGTCGCGGATTTGCAGGTCGTGAAAATTCGCGGGAACGGTGATGATGGCCTTGCGCACGGTGAAGTGCGTGCCGTTCGTCGATTCGGCCTGCAGCTTTCGCTCCGCGAGCAGGACGAGCTTCCGGATGATCAACGACGCCAGTTGCGCGGCGGAATACGGGCGGTCGAAAAAATTGCGATCGCGCTCGTAGCCCATCACACGCTTGATCGAGCGAACCGTCCGGTCGGGCGCGGCGTCGGCCTCGTGCAGCGCCGCCGCGCCGATCTTGTACGTCTCCGGATCATCGAAGACCAGCACGCTGGGGATGAGATCTTTGCCCGACGACTCGTCCTGCACCAGCTCCAGTCCGCTCTTGTCCTTCTGGCTCAGCACCGCGACGACGGAGTTCGTCGTGCCGAAGTCGATGCCGATGTAGTCGGGATACTCCTTTGGCTTGACGATGGTGATCTCCACCGGCAGCACGAGCGGCTCCTGTTGGTGCGCACGGATGGTGACGTTGCCCCGATGCCTGCCGGGCGTCAGGTCGGCGGGACGGCAGACAATCTTGAAGTCGAACGCGCGAAGCGTCGTCGGCGAGAGCACTTTCTGCCGAGCGACGGAGTCGGCGCACAGCAGCGTGAATCGCGTCGCGCGCGCAATGACGTGAATCCATGGCTGATCGGGCTCGATCGATGTGATCTCGACATCGACCGTGCCGCTGTTTTCGAACTTGATGGGCGAGACGTACTCGTGCTTCGCCAGAGCCTGAGTAAAGCGGACCGACGACGGCTTGACATCGAGCCGGTAGCGGAACATCCGCGCGCTCGCGGCCACGAACAACTCGTCGAGCCGGTTCGTCGTAAAGGTGATGCGAACACCGGCCGGCTGCTCGCCCGCGGGAGTCATGGGCGTCTCGGACGAGCTCTGCCAGATGACGGGAATCGACAGCGTCTCGCCTTTTCTGATCGCGCGATTCGCGTGATCGCCTTCGACGCGCAGATGCGGCGATCCTTCCGCGCGTACGCTCTTGATCCCCAACGGCACGTTGCCGGCGTTCGTGAGCCGGAGCAGCCGCTCAACGGCCGTCCCTTCCGCGACCTCGTCGAAGTCGAGGCGAGGCGTGAGCAGTTTCGGCGACGGTCCGGAGCGCACTTCGAGCGTGAACGTTCGCTGCTTGCGCTCGTCGCGGTCGACGACGCAGACGTACTCGACGAGTCCGTCAACCCCCGGCGGCAATTTCGCCGCGTCCGCGGTCGCGTGGACGAGCACTTCGCTCTTCGCCGCGACCTCCAGATCCGTTCCGGGATCGAACGTCACGCCGGCGGCGAGCGCGCCGCCGCTGCGCGCGCGAAGGGAGAGCTGCATCGGCCGCGAGCTGTCATTGCGCAAAGTAATTTCGCGCGTGGGAGAGATCGTCGTGATCAGCGGTTTCGCTTCGAACAGAATCTCGAGCGGCAGCAACAGCGATCCGCAGAAGCTGCAGTAGAGGTCGTCCGAAGCAACTTCCCACTGACGGCAGAAACGGCACTCCGCGAGCGCGGCGGCTCGATTCATGAGAGACCTCGCACGACGACGGCGAAGAGGAGCGCGAAGAGCAGCAGCGTGAGGAGCGCGGCGACCATTTCGGAACGGCTGACGCCCGTCCGACGCGGCAGCGCGGGCGTCACTTCGACGCGCATCGGCACGTCGACCACCGCGGGCTCGCCGTCGAGAACGCGGATGGAGACTGACAGCGCGTGCGCGCCCGGCGCGAGCTGCGCCGGCAGGATGCGGATCGGCAACATCGCCGCGCCGGGCTGTCCGTCGCGCGCCGCCGGAACGACCGGCCACTCCAGCACGCGAAGGGCGGCCGGCACGACGTGCGCGTGGACGCGAGCCGGCGAGCGACTCCAGTTTTCGAGACGCGCCGACACGGTCATGCTCTGATCCGCGCGCAGGCGATTTGCCTGCGGCGCAAATGAGATGACACACGGCTTCGCGGGCTCGACGCACGCGGCGAACGCGAGCTCGATCGATTGCATGTCCGCCCTCGGATCGTTCGTCTGGAGATGGATCGAGCCGTTTCGCCGCCCGAAGAAGCGCGGACGCGGACGGATGCGTACGCTGAACGGCGCACTGCGCCGGAAGAACCGGCCCGGCAGCGGTCCGTCGCGCCAGCGGTCGTCGATCTCGAACCGCAGCCATTCCGGAAGATCGGCAAAGCTGACGACGAGCGGGACGCCGCTGCGATTGCCGACCGAAAGAACGTATGGATGCTCGTTCGCGCCGAAGTCGAATGGATGCGGCGCCGGCCAGCCGTTGAAATTGAGCTCCGCGATCGGATGCGTGCGCCGGGCGCTCATGCGCACGCGGAGCGCCTGGCTGCGGCCATCGCTGAAGGACAAGCGAAGCGGATCGCAGAAGTCTCGCTCGGTGTCGTGAATCGCAATGAGCGCGAGCGTCGAGTCATCGATCCAGCGCACCGTGAGCCACGGCGGTTGTTCGCTGATGCGCGCGCCTCGCTCGGAGACCCGCAGCAGCCGGTGGTCCTCACCGGGCGATTCGACGGTGCCGAAGTCGACCAGACATCCTTCGCCGTCGATGCGAATGGCATCGCCGGCAAACGCCACGCGGGCGGCGGCCATGGGCTCGAGCCACGTGCGCGCAGGCTCGCTGAGCGCGCCGAGAAAATGACGCTGCAGAGCGAGGATCGAGTCGCGGGACAGACTCATCACGCCGCCGTTTTCACTCCGCGGCTTCCGGCGCGCGCGAGGATGTAGAGCACACCCTTGCCGAGGGTCTGCGGGAATCGTCCCTGCGAGTCTTCGAGCAGCGCTTCGGCGGCATACGTGCCCTCCGGAGCTTTCTTCGGCAGCACCAGATCGAGCTTCGACTCCACCACACCCCCGCCCTGTGGCACTTTGAACTCATTCGGACCGGCGCCGAAGACATAGTCGTCGCCGTATTTCAGGCCCCGGAACATCTTCACTTTGATCGTCTCGTTCGGATCGGGACCGAGCACGAGATAGCGGACGTAGAGCGTCGCCGTCTCGCCGGGCTTCGGTTGCGGCGGATCGAACGTCACCGCTTCGACGCGCGCGATGTAGCCCTGCGAGCGGTCGTAGCCCGCCTGCCGGATTGCGAGATCGCGGCCGGCGAAGATCGTATCCTCCCGTTTGCCGATCGCGAACCCGGCGATCGCGCCGACCACCGCGCCCGCGAGCGCGTTCTTGAGGATGTCGTCGGTGTTGCCGCCTGCAATGCCGGCACTCAAGCCGCCGGCGACCGCTCCGATCAGCGCCCCGATGAGTGCCTTCTTTTTCGCCCGGCTCTGGAGCGCCATCCACTCCTTGATGTTGTTCGGTCTGGGAGGCGTATTCGCTTTTGACGACGGTGCGGTCGTGACACAGGCAGACAGCAGCATCGTGGCGATCAGAAAAATGACGGTGATGCGTTTCATGCGCTACCTCTCAACGGTTTTTCCTCGGCGGTGACGGGGGTTTCCGGACGATCGTGTTTTGAGTGTTCCCGACCTCTGTTTCTTTGAAGATCGCGGCGCGGCCGTCCTTCGCCTGCTGCAGCAGCTCGGAGGCACGGGCACGCACCGGCTCGGGCGCGTCGGCGCTGTCGATGATGTTTTTTGCGAACCGCTCCGCTTCCGGCCAGCGCTCTTTGCGCAGGTCGCTCTCGACATCCGCGATCCGCGAGCTCCACATCGCTTCCTGCTGCCGGTGGACGCGCTCCAGTTCCTCGGCCTCATTGATGCGGCCGCGCATTCGCTCGATCGCGTCGCGCTCCTGCCAAAGGCCGGCGGACTGTTGCTCCCACCGCTCGGCTTGCGCGACCTGTTCGCGCGCGGACGCAAAGCTGTTGTTCCGTACGTCCGCGTCCGCGCGTTTGAGGGCGAGCGCGATTCTTGCGCGCAGCTGCTCGATCTCGATCCGCGTCGCATCATCCGCGGCGCGTTGCGTCGCGGCTCTGTCGTCGACGACCGGCGGCTGCTGCTTCGGCGCCTCCTGTGGTTGTTTCCGGCTTTTCAGAACAGCAGGGAGCGGAGCCGCGAAATCGATGACGATGCGATCCGTTCCGTTCGACGATGAACCTCGTTGTTGCGGCGGCCTGAAATCGAATGCGGGTTGACGGTTCCAGAGACTCACCGTCACGTAGACCATCGCCACGAGACACGCTGCGATCGCGATCCAAACCCAGCGCCGCGAGATCGATGGATCCTGCGAAACCGGTGGCTGCGTCTCGACGATCGCATCCGGCACGGTGTACGGCACCGTTGCGTCGGAATCGTGCGGCAGAACATCGAGAAATCCCAGCGCTCCTTCACGCAACGCATCGCGGAGCTCGACGGCGGACGCGAATCGCTTCGCGGGATCCGCCTGCAACGCCATTTTCACGGCGTCGCTCACGCCGGCCGGCAAATCGGGGACGAATTCGCGCAGCTCGGGCGGGCCGAGCCATCGCGCGTAAATGCCCTGTTCTGCGAAAGGAAGCGCACCCGCCAGCATCTGATGCAGCACGACGCCCCAGCTGTAAATGTCGGTGCGTGCATCGAGCGGCTTGCCTTCGATCTGCTCCGGGGACATGTAGGGCAGCGTGCCGGGAACGCGATTCGTGACCGTGAAACGCGGAGCGCCGTCGACGATGGCCAGGCCCCAGTCCATCAGCTTCACGCGCCCGTGACAGAGCATCACGTTCAACGGCTTGATGTCGCGGTGGATGATTTTCTGGCCGTGGACGTAGTGGAGTGCGGTGAGGAATTGCGTGGAGATCTCCAGCACTTCCTCGAGCGGCATCCGGTGGTGAGGGAGTTTCTCCAGCGTCTTCGCGAGCGTCTCGCCCTCGACATACTCCATGGCGATGAACAGCTCGCCGCCGTCGGTGAAGGCGTCATAGACCTTGACGATGCCGTCGTGCTCGAGGAGCGCCTGCGCCTTCCCTTCGGCGATGAACCGCGCACGGAGCGCGGCGTCGCCCGCTTTATCCGGAAGGAGCGTCTTGATGGCCGCGAGGCGGCCGAGGGTGACGTGACGGCCTTTGTAGACGACGCCCATCCCTCCTGCGCCGATCACTCCTTCAATCTGGTAAGGCCCGATCTGTCTCACGGCGTATCGCTCGTCAATGACGAAAAAGACACTGCCGTCAGGATTTGGTTGCGCGCCTCCGAAAAACCATCGCGGCAGCGATCGCGCATGCGAGCAGCGCCGCGGCAATGCACTCGATGCGCGTGCGGCGCACGAACGAGAGCTGCGGCGGAACGAAGCGGATGTTGTAGGGGCCGCGCAGGCGCGCACGGTCGATGGCCAGCCGCAATTGATACGCGCCGTCGCGGTCCGCGCCGCGCAACGAGCCGGCGAACGCGCCGGCGCCATCGTAGCGAAGCTGGAGCATGGCCACGGTGCTGCGGCCTTCGCGCGTGAGCACGGCGTGAAAGAGATCGGCCGGCGAGCCGTTCGCGAGCGCGCTCATCTCGATCGGGCGGTCTCCCGCCTCGACGCATTCGATGCGCGTCGTCATCGGCAGCCACGCCGTCGTTCCCGACGCGCTGACGCGGCAGTCGACGCGCGACGCCGGCACGACCGAGAACCCCGACCAGCGGTCGCGGAAAACATCGAGCCGCCGCCCGTCGTCATCAACGGTGGTGATTCGCACGTCCGTCCAGTAGTGGCCGGCCAGCTCACACTCCGCTTCCTGCATGCTGCGAAACACCGACTTGCTGCCGGCGTCGCCCGTCATCGGTACCACGGTCGAGACGCCGTTCGGCTTCACGAGCGTGACCTCGAGCGACAGTTGATAATCCCGTAGCTCCGCGAGCGGCAATCCGCTGCCGTCGATCACACGATAGGCGATCGCCACGCGGTCGTACTGGCGGAGCGCATCGGCCGCCGGAGGACGCACGAGCAATCCCCGCGGAAAGAACTGCTGGGAAAGAATACGCACGCGCGCGCCGGCGCTCGATTTCCGGATCAGCCACTGGCCCGGCGAAGGATGCGGAACGACGAGCGTGGCCATGACATCACCCAGCGCAAACGACTCCGCGCCGTCGACTCCGCCGCGGACCGGCGTCGTCTTTCCCGGCGGAAAGATCGCGACTTCGGCGTCAGGCGATCCGCGAAAGACGTCGAGCACGATGAGGTCGAGATAGGGAGCAACGACGAGCGTGTCGATCGCAGCCTCCCCTTTTGCCGGCGCGCTCGCGACCGTGCGCGTGCCGGCGAGCTGCGCGAGCACGCCATGCGCGCGGGCGAGCAGCAGGTCGGGCTCACGGCTCACCACTTCGACATTGCCCGCGATGTCCCGCAAGAGCGGGCGGTCCGCGGCTTCGCGTCCCGACGCCAGGAGTAGGACCTCGATGCTGATGTTCGCGCGAGAGAACTGCTCGTGCACGAGGCGCTGCAGCGCGGCACGATACGCCGGCATCGCCACGCCGCGCACGTACGGCACGCCATCCGTCAACAAAACGACCGCGCGACGCCGCGACGGATCGGCCGGCAACTCGCGAAAGAGTTTCTCCGTGGCCATGAATGCCGCGAGGACGTCCGTGTCCCCGCGATCTTCCGCCGGCAGGCCATCCGCGAACCGGCGCAGGCGCGGCAGCTCTTCGGCGCGAATCGAAGTGAACGGCAGATCGATACGCGGCGCCGCGCCAAATGTGACCACCGCCAGCTGGTGATCGACGCGATTCGCCCGCGCGTTCTGCGCCACGAGATCGAGTGTCATCCGCAATAGCAGCGACGCGAGCCGCGGATTCCGAGCCATGCTCGTCGACCGGTCGACGAGCATGACCAGGTCGAGGCCCGAGCCGGCGCGCACCGGGGTTGCGACGAGAAGGAGGAGCGCGAGTGCCAACGCGGGTTTCACACTCGCAGAAGACACCGCGGCCGCAACTTTGTCGGCCGTGCGTGTCTTTTCCCATCAGCCATGCGACGCGCGGCTCTTTCTTCATTGATCGTCGCACTGATGACCTGCGGCGGAAATCCACCGCCACCCGTGCGCGTGCGCGCGCCGGCAGAGCGAAGACAGGCACTCCTGCCTGTCCGGACGACCGTTCGCGAAGCGATCGACTGGAGCCAGTCGGTGGCCATCGTCATCGGCGTCGAGACGTTTGTCTCCGCCGCCGTGCCGCCCGATGTTCAGTACGCGGCCGACGACGCCACCGATTTCTCCTGGACGTTGGCCAAGGAGCTGCCGTCGCTGCTGCCCGCCGATCGCCTGCTGCTGCTGCTCTCCGGACGTCCCGACAAACGGGCGTCGCAGGCGCACCTGCTCATGCTGCAGCACGAGGGATCGGTGATCGTCGAAGAGTTCGACGCCGAGCGCGTCTATGCACTCATCTCAGAGTATGGCGAGAAAGTCGGACAGGACGGCGTGTTGATTCTCTTCATCGCCACGCACGGCATGACCGACCGCGGTGCGCACATCCTGTTGATGCCGCAGTCGGACGCGAAATCCCCAACCGGCGTCGAGCTGAACGGCATGCTGCAGGCGATCCCTTCGGGCCACGGGCATCGCGTGCTGCTCTTCATCGACGCTTGCCGCGCGCCGTACCCCACGCCTTCGCGCCTGTTCGAAGATCTGCGCTTCCCCGGTGAGTACGCAATCTTCTCCGCCTCCGGGCCCGGCGGCTTCGCCAGGCCGGACGAGGAGCTCCGCAACGGCTACTTCACGCGCGCGGTTCTCGACGGACTACGCTGCCGCGCCGCCGCCGCGAACGGATTCATCACGCCGGCGGCGCTCGGTGCGTTCGCCAGCCGTCGGGTGCCCGAGGCTTCGCACGGCTTGCAGAATCCGGAATCGCGCTTCGGCGGATTGGCGGACCTTCCTCTTTTCGGCTGCATTCCGCCTGACAAGATCGCGCGGATCGTCCATCCGCTGCCGGACTCGCGCGTCGCTCCGTCGGACTCGATCGACGTCGAGGTCTTCGTGCCGTCGCTTTACGTCACGGCGCTCGTCTGCGCCGCGAGCACGGGAGAATGCTGGAAGCAGAATCCCGAGCCGGTGCCCGCCACGGCCGGCGCGATCACGCGCATCCACGCCGGCTACGGCGACGAGGACGCGTTCCGCATTTATGCCGCACTCTCCGCAGACGGCACGTTCCTGCGCGGCGAGGAACACTTTCCCGCCGTCCCGCTCGAGCATCGCGCGGAGAACATCGTCTATTGGCTCGGTCCGAACGACGTGAGCCTGGAGGGAAACCAATGAGAGCCTTTGGATCGTTCATCGCGGTTTCGCTGCTGATTCCATGTTGCCTGGCTCAGGCAGCCGATCGTCCCGTCGTTACACGGCCGGCGGCGGGACAGAAAGTCGGCGCCGACGGCGACACCGGCTGCCCGAAGTCCGAGCGGGCATGTTTTCGTATTGAGGCGGAAGGACGGGTCCCGAAAGGAACGCATGCGTTCTTCGCCGTGGAGCCGGAACTGTGGGCGCCGCGGCTGCACATTCAGCCGCGCATTCACAGCATCGGAGACGACGGCTCCGTCAACGGGTCGATCTACCTCGGCAACGAGGTGGACGGCGTGGGCGAATTCTTCAGGATCTACCTGCTCGCCTGCAAGACCGACAATCCGTTCGACGGCCGGAAGATCGTCCTCCGCGTTCCTGCAACGTGCGAAGCGAGCAGCCCGGTGAGGGTGTATCGCGTGCGGTGAGGCGGTCGCCTCACTGCATTGCCAGCTGCCGAAGATCGACAATCTCGCACCGGCGACATGGTCCATCTCGGTCTCGTCGCTCTGATCGCAACCCTGCGCATCGTCATCGCGATGCTCGTTTCGGAGCCCCGGACTGGTATGTCACTTTCTCGATCGACCAGTTCGGCGGCGTGTGGCTCGAAGCGTCGAGGCCGCGCGTTCCCGAAATCGGGCGGGCCAGCAACTTCTCGAGCACCGTCTTCGGCGACGGCTCGAGGCTGCGCACGGCGTCGCCCTCCAGATTCGCGAGCGTCGTCACCGGCTCGTCCGTCAGCAACAGAAAGTAGGTATCGAGTCCGTAAGGCTCCGTCACGCGAAACCGGCCGAGCGGAATTTCCCGAGGTGGATCGCGCAATGGCCGGCCGGGATTGGGGGTGACGGGCAGGAGATTTTCGACCGATCCGCTCGCGGAGTCCGGGAACAAGAGCACGCCTTTGCCATCGCGATCGATGACGAACGCATAGACGTAGCGCGCGTAAATCGGACCCGGCGCGTTCTCCCGCGCGCGCAGTACGAGCCGATAGATCTCATTGCCGGAAAGCGTTCCGTTCTCGACGAGCTGCCCGTCCCTCGAGCGCCGGATGGCGAGGCGATAATGTGGATCGGCAGCCGCGGGCGAGGCCAGTTCATGCCAGCCGTGAATGCGGCGAAGACGCTCGAGCGCGCTGCGCAAGACGAGCGCGGTATCCCGCCTGCCGTCGGCGATCCACGCACTGCGCACCGGCGTCACCGCACGCGCGGCGTCGGCCCGCGTGAGCAGCGGACACACCCACGCGTACTCGATCCGGCTTCCGGCGAAACGCCCGACGAGAATGTAGTCCGCCATCTCCGGGCCGGAGGTCATTTCGACGTCATTCAAGGCTCCGATCTCGCCGGCTACACGCGGCGAGACGGGCAGTTGCAGAAAGAGAGAATCGCCGGCAGGAATCTGCCGCAGTCGATCCGCCGTCATGACGCGGCCGCCGGCGACGAGCTCCCAGGCAGCATTGCGCCAGCGGAGGAGATGCTTCGGCATGGTATCGGTCGGATCGTCGATGACGTCGATCCCTCGACTGAGCGCTTCCCTGCGAAGGATGCGCGCGTCGCCGAAAACGGGATCGGTGGCGCGGGGCACCCAGACACGCAACGGCCGGCCCGGCGGCTCCGCCCACGCAACGACTTCGAGGAGCGTTCCCGGCTGCAGATCCGCACGCGTCGAGGCCACGAGCCGTGCTTCGCACTGCAGGAGGCCATGGAGCGCCGTCACCTCGAGCCGCGCGCCATTCTGGCCGGCGACGCGCAACTCGCTGCCCACCGTCACACCGTCCACCCACCCGCCCTGAAGCAGGTACGTCTCTCCACGCGTGGGCTGCTCCACCGCAAGCACAGTGCGCGGCCGCCGCGCGCGCCGTTCCGTGCCGTCGGCAAGAAAAGGAGCGAGCCGCACACCGGCGCGGCCGGCGAGCACCGGTTCCTGCGATGGCGCATCGACTCGCAGCCGCGCCCGCGCGCGCAGAAACGTGTCATCCGCCGATTCGCCCGGCACCGCGTCGCGGATCGCGCGCGCGAGCGCCCACGAAAACGCGCCGCGAATCACATTCCGCTCGTCGAGGGTCTCGAAGGCCTGATCGAGGTCCTGCGCAGCGGAGAGCACCAGCGCGCCCCGATCTTCGGGACGCATCACGATTTCCGCATCCGCAACATCGCGGAGATCCGGCTTCACACCGCGCACGCGCCTTGTTGGATCGATCCCGCGCGCGCCGGAGCCGCTGTGGCAGGCATCGAGGACGATGGTCAGGCGCGCGCCGCGATCCAGAATCGCATTGAAGATCGGAGCGAGCTCCTTGTCGCGAATATCGGGCGCGCCGAGGCGAGAGTCCGCGGGCACGAGCGACTCGTCGAGCTGATCGCGCTCAGCGGAGCGCGTGTTCTTCACCTGCGACCCGTGGCCCGAGTAGTAGAAGAGAAGGACATCGCCTTTCTTCGCCGGCGCGAGCAAATGATTCCGAAGCGCCTCGAGAATGGCGCTGCGGGTGGCCTTCTGGTTCGGCAGCATGACGATGTCCGCACGTTCGAAGCCGTAGCGCGCGACCAGCAGTTCCCTCATCGTCTCGACGTCCGTCACCGCGCCGTCGAGATCTCCCAGATCGCGCCCTCGTGCGGCCGCCCGCCGCGGCAGATGAATGCGCGACGCCGAGTAGTCGTTGATCCCGACCAGCAGCGCGCGCCTGCGCGGGACCTCTGCCTCCGCCTGGTGGTTCCAGAGGAAACAGAACAGCGCTAGAGCGATCGTGCCTCTTCGCATGTCTGCATGGACACGAATCGCAGCGAACGGGTGGGGGCAAGGCTACGATGCCAGGCCGCATGGAGGGATGCGTAGCGCCGACAAACTGCACGAATGCGTGTCTATCTATTCAATAGCGCGCCGACCTCCGGTTGCGGCGGGCGGCAATCGGCTTGTGGGAGGTAGCATGTCCGGTCAATTTATCGGCGGCCCGGGATCCGCGGTTTACAGCAAGTGGACTGTCGTGCGTGCAAGGGTCTTTCTCATGGCGTATCTCATTTTTTTGCCTGCCGGCGCTGCTTTTTCGCAGGTTCTCACCATTGGACCTGACTTTTCGGGTTTTCCCAGCGCGGGCGGCGATTCAAACTCGGAACAGGTGCGAACCGTCATTGACTTGTTCGCACCTGCGAGTGCCACCGGGATCGTGACGTCTGTTCATTTCTACTGGTCTACCGCCGGCTGCTCGAATGCCTTGAAAATTAAATTCTTTCGTCCGAGTACAAAGCTCACCATGGTCGCCGAACGTGGTCCCTTCACGGTCTCCGCAACCGACGTTACCATGCCATTGTCGCCCCCTGTTCCAGTGCTCAAGGGTGACGTCATCGGAATCACACGCCTCACAAATTGCGGAACTCCGATGCTCTTCCATGAACAGAACGCAACGTATGCGTACTTTTCGTCTGACTTCAGGGGCCCATATTCGGCCGGCTATAACTACATTTTTGGAGAACGCCTTGCCCTTGCCGGAACCGGCATCGAGACGGAGGACGTCCTTCGAGCCGTTATTCCCGTGGTCGGATCGGCGGCCGGCGCGAATGGATCAAATTTTCGGACGTCCCTGCAGCTTCTGTGCGGAGCCGGCGTCACGAATGGCGCGATCACAGGTAAGCTAGTGTTCCACCCCGCCGGCACGAGCGGCACGGCATCGGATCCCACTGTAACGTACACTGTTGGCGCCGGCCAAATCCTATCCTTCCCGGATATCGGGACGACATTCGGCCGTTCCGGAACGGGAAGTATTGATCTACTGACGACGCAAACCGCCCTGAGGCCTATCATTATCACCAGAGTGTTCAATGACGCGGGCTCGGCCGGCACGGCAGGACTTACCGAAGATCTCATCGACCTATCCGATGTCCGAGTGTTGAACGCTGCAACCACCGGATTCCTTGTGACCCCGGTTGATCCGGCGAAGACCCGATTCAACATTGGCGTCCGGACACTGCTCCTGGGTGCGTCCCTGACCGCTGTCTTGCGCGACGCCAACGGAGCGGCTGTTCGTAGCGTCACTAAATCCTATCCACCCAACTGGTTCGAGCAGGTTGACTCTACCAACTTTTTTAGTGGTTTCGCCATCAGCGCCAATCAGTCGATTGCGATTACCATATCGAGCGGCAGCGTAATTGTCTACGGGTCTACCACAGACAACACCACTAACGACCCGAACATCCAATATGCAAGTCCTATGGTGACAGGGTCGTAACTATTCCGACCGAGCATCACTGCGAATCTTATAAAGCCTGACTTCGAGAATCGCCGCGACACTTTCGAATGTCTGGGCTCTCGTATGTTTCGTGGCGCCATGGCTTGCACCAATATCTGTGCCTCGATGACCGCAAGAACGGTGTCTTCACGGCGGCCGTTCTCGACGGCCTGCATTGTTCCGCGCCAGCAGACGAGCGCGGACTCATTACCATCAATGCCTTCGCCGATGATGTGAACGACCGTGTGCTTGCATGGGTCCGCGAAAATCGCGAGCGCAACGCGGCCAGGGGAATTCAGTTCACGACGGACGGCGGCAGCAAGAAGATGGCGATTGCGGCGTGCCAGACATCTGCCGTAGCGGAGCGCGCGTCGCGCGGACGCGGCATGGCCGGGCCCGGCGAGGTTCTGAATGTCGCCCAATCCGACGGCGCGCGAACCAGGAGTGCGAGCTTCCAACTCGTGAAAGAATGAGACGGCCGCTTCAATCGCGCCTGACTCGCACGATGTCCGATCGCGCTTCCGCGTCCGGCCAGTCGGGCAGCTGGTCCGCCTCTTCGAGCAGGGTTTTCGGATTGACGACGGCCGCGAGCTCGAACGGTTTCCCGTGATCGACGGAGCCATCCCGGCCGAAATAGGCGAGCACTTCCCATGTGCCGTCGGATTTGACGTCGATTTTCGGCTGGACCCAGTGCTCGTTGACTTCGAGCGGATGGATGATCACGTGCACGATCGCCTTGGGATTGGAAACGCGCCCGCGAATCAGGGTGTGCCAGCCGACCGCGGATTGATCGCACGGCGTCAGGATCGACACCGGCGCATTCGCCGCCACTGCGTTTTCGCATTCATGTCTGCAAGACAGAACAGTGAGCACCAGGAACGAGAGAACGATTACGGTACCGCGCCGGCCATACATAACAACTCCCCCTTTTGATCACTGCGTTCGTACGACGATCACTGGAGCGGAGAACACGGCGTCGGAAGGCAGTGACTGCGACGCCAGAGAGCCGGTTCTCAGTTCCCCTTCCGTCGCCAGACAACGAACGCTGAATCGCTCGCCGCGGCCGGTGTCGCCGGAACCGAATTTCGCGGTTCCGGTCCAGGTTCCGTCCGGCCGCGGCGTCATCGCATCCTGTACATACGAGTCGCCGATGTTCACCGGCGCCACGACCAGGTAGTGCCGCCGGTGCGTAAATGGGGTCAGGCCGCTCACGGTTTCATTCCGCGAAACCTCGTCGCCATTGGACAACGACAGAATCGTCAATCGATTGCTGAGAATCGCGGTCTCGATGCTCTTCACGTTTCGCGACGTGTCTTCCACGTGCTCGGCCGCCCTGGCCAGCGGCCGTATCGCGATCAGCAACGCGAGCAGTGCGGCAACCGCGCCGATCAGGCCTGCAATGGCGGACAACAAGCCCAGACAGAACTGCCGCCGCAATTCCCGGACTTCGGAACGATAGAGCGCGAGATTCTCCCTCGCGATTTCCAGATGACTGTCGGTTTCGCTCATGTTTCCCGTGCGTTCAGGGCTCGGCCACCGGGCAGAGCGAGAGGTCATAGGGCCCTTTGCCCCGCGGACTGAGATTGAGTTGCTCGAGAAGATCCGACCAGAGCGCCGCCCGTGGATGCAATGTGCCCCAATCGGTCTGAGGTTCCGACGCCGGAGGCGCCAGCGCCAGATGCGGAACGGGCCGCGCCGCGCGCGCAGGCGGCGTCTTCACGAGATCGTAATAGATTTGAAAGTGCTGTCCCGGCGCCGGCGCCGGTGCTTCCGCATCGGGAGCGGGCGCTTCGAAATCCGGCAGGTTCAGGATGGCCACTTCGACTTTGCCCTCCTGCGGATAGAGCTTCATCGTCCGGACGCGCTCGCGGTCATCGAAATTCTGGTCGACGATCTCGACGAAATCACCGGGAACGTGAATCTCGGCCGCGACCCAATTCGCCAGGGCCTGCGAATATGTGGCGTCGGGGCCTTCACCGGAGGGCTTGCGGAAGTGAATCGGCTTCGCCTTCCCATCGACTTTGATCAACGAGTACGTGAAGACCCTGCCGCTGCGCAATTTCAATCGCGCCGCAACCTTGCAGCTGGGAGGCGGCTCCGTCGCCGTCGCCCAGCTCGTGAAGCCCCCAATCCCCGGTGCAATGGCGCCGAGACTCGCGACCCAGCTGAAATCCTCACGCTCCGCCGCCGTCGTCGGCACGCGCTGCAGGGAGCCGTCCTGCAAATGGCCGCGTACATCCTTCTGGATCGAGAGATTGTCGGGCAGGTCCGGCAGAGTGAGATCCGATCCGGACAGCTGCCACGCGCCGCCGCCGGCAAGCGCGCCGTTGAGCGCGGTTGCCGCCTGATCGGGGGTCTTTTTCGCATAAATGTATTGAGCGATTGCCGCCTGATCCGGCGTCGTGCACGTTTGTTCGCAACGGGCTGCGCGGGCCAGGAGCAGCGGGCGGTGATGCGCCAGTTCGGAATCGTCGGCCAATCGGTATTCGTGTCCGCTGTTGACGAGCAGCACGGTCAGTTCTTTGCCGTCGCTGCTCGGCAGGAGGGCGATGAGACCACTGAAGAAAATCTTGAGAGTGAACCCGTCCATTGAAATCTCCTTGTCATTGAGAAGGCCGGAATGGCGATGAGGCATAGCCGATCGCCTGGAACGGTGCCCATGCCGCGGCCGATTGATGCGCGATGTCTCCATCGAGCATGTCCAGTTGAGCCAGCCGCAACGCTTCGTCCGCGTCATGGCCTTCGCGATAATGCTGGTGAAAAAAGACGAGAAAATCGGCGGTTACGCGCGCGTCCCATACCTTCCAGAGCGTACCGACCACTCCCGGCGCGCCGGCGGTGATGATCGGCCTCACGAGCGGAGCGAGCCCCTCGGGGCCGACCGCCGTTCCTCCCGCGCTGCTGCATGCCGACAGAACGACTAGGCGTGTTTTCTTCAGCCGCAGCTGCCGGAGCAGTTTCTCCACATTGAGCAGGCCCGAGTCGTTCTCCGCCGGAGCCAGGAGGAGAAACGAGTTGGAAGGGACGTCGGGGTTCGCCACACCGTGGGCAATGACGTGAACGATGGTGCTGTCCGCCGCCAGGCTCACGAACGCGGGAACCGTCGCCGCGGCACCCTCCAGCGGAGGCCGCACGTCAATGACGGATCGATAGAGTTGTTCGATGCGCTCGCGCTCATAGCGCGCCGTTTGCAGGCGCTTCAGTCCATGCGCCACATGGAGGTTTTCATCGAACGCCGGATCGGAGACCAACAGCACCGACTCCGGTTCCGACAACGACAATTGCCGGTCCTGCGCCAGTGAAAACGCATAGAGCGTCCCGCTGGCGGCGACGGAAATCACATAGTCGCGCACGACATAGCGGTTGCCGTTGCGCAGGGCCGAAAACGGCAGGCCGTGCATTGCGCGGTCGGGAACGATGACGACCCTTGGAATCGTGTTCTTGCCGTGCAACTTCGCAATCCGCGCAATCGGCTCCGCCAACAACGCCTGATACGGAGCCGCGAGTCCCGCTTCGAATGCCTCGGCGTGCTCCTCGCCGGCCTGTAGCAAGTCCGCGGACCACCGTGCAATCGCAGCGTTCCCGACCTGCAGCGTGCGCCGTTCATGGTCGCCGTGCCATACGATCCAGACGTAGGTCCTGTCGTCGAGGACGCAGTACTGCAGCAGGAACGTTCCGTCCGGAAGCACTCCGGCGATGTCGTCGAGCCCGAACGGCTCGCCATTCCGAATCTCCTGACGAAATTCAGGCGGCAGATCGTCGCGCTGCAACAGGCGATGCAGCGGCTCCGACCCGCGCGCTTTTTCCGCATAGGCGAAGGCTTCCTCCGCTTCCTTCTCACCTCCTGTTTCGATCAACTGCCGGATCAGCTGCCGGTACGCTTCCTGCCGGCACGAGAAATAGGAAGACCACAATCGTTCCGCCTGCGATGCGGGCGCGGTCGAGGCCAGCACGGCCTTCTCTTCCTTGCGCAACTGCTCGATGGCATCGTGCAGGTCGCGCAGTGCAGCCGGGCGGTCGCCCTCGAGCCGCTCCTGCTCGGCACGCTGCACGAGCAGCGATGCCAGGAGGGTGTTGTAATTCGTTTCTCTCGCATATCGGATCGCTTCGGTGAATTTGCCGATTGCCGCCTTGCGATCGCGGCCGGCCAGTTCCTGGGCCTCGACCTCCGCAAGACGCGCCCGATATCCGATCGGGATCGGCGCATCCTCGTTGCCAATGAGAGGCTTGGCCAGCACGAGGTCCGCTTCGGCGCCCTTGCGGTCACCGAGCCGCAGACGAATGTTGGCGCGCACGCGCAAGGCGATGCCGAGATTGGCGCGTAAACCCTGCAATGGACCCCCGGCGCCACTGCGGCCGATCTCGTCCTCGAGGAGGCGAACCGCCAATTCCTGGTACTGCAGTCCGACCCGCGGATATCCGAGGTCCACCGCCGATAATGCGCATTCGCCGAGGAAATAATGGCGCGCGGCCGGCCGCAGGATCGCCGAGGGATGCCTCCAGGTACGAACGATTTCCGTCCAGGTCAGATCGCGCTCGCCGATCGTGCGAAGGACCCCGATCTTCTTCGAGGTGATCTCGCTCAGCTCTTCCGTGTCACCGATGCTCTCGACAACCCTCTGCGCCCGGTCGTACTCCGCCAATGCGTCGAAATACCGGCCTTGTACGACGTAGAGATACCCACGAGCCCGATGCACGCGCGCGAGCACGGAGGGGTATCGGCCGCGCACTGCGTCTTCGACACGACGAAGCTCTGCGACCGCTTCGCCTGTTTTTTTCGCTTGCGTCAGCGCCGTGACGTGACCGACGGCGGCGCTGAATCGAAGCGGGCTGCCGGCCTCCGTCAGAATCTGCTCGGCTTTCCAATAAGGACGCTCCGCTGCTTTGCCATTGAGACGCATTTCGACGTCACGGGCCTCGGCAAACGCCAGATGGCCGAGGCGCAGCTGCCGCAATCGTTCCGGGTCGTCACAGGTGCGGACGGCGTCGACGATTTCGAGTAGATAGCGATCCTTCGTCAGCCGGGCCAGCGCGGATGCGATTGCATGGGCCAGTAACAATCGTTCGGCCGCCTCTTTCGATCGGCCGCCTTCCGACGCTTGCGCCCATTCCGGCAAGACCGTTTCCCCGACATACCGCTGCACGGTGGCGCGATACGGACTCACGAGATCCTCCATCGTGCGCGAATTTCCGGATTGCGCCGCGCGCACGAGGCGCTCTTCATCCCATTGAATTGCCTGCTCGGAGCGCAGGCGGCTGTAATGAGCGGCAGCGTCACGCGCCCACCCCGGGCCGGCGGTTCTGCTCAGGGCGTCCCACGATGCAATCGACTGGTCGAAAAATCCGAGAGCTTCCTCCGCGAGCGCACGATTGAATCGCGCGGGGATGAGGCCGGGAGCAAGAGTCGCGGCCTGTTCGGCGGCATCGAGCGCGCGGACGAGATCCCAGGGCTGATGTTTCCGCTGTGCACGCGTGTAATACGCGGCGGAGAGATCGCTCATGACGGCAGCATCGTTCCGCGTCGCCGCGAAACCGGCCAGCTTCGCCACCACCGCGTCCACGCATCCCGGCACATGCGCCAGCAGCTGCACGGCTTCTCGTTCGGTCTCCATCAATTGATTGCACTCGCTGGAAGAGATGGACACGGGATCCGTCCGAAGGTTGCGCACCAGTTGGTCCGGGATCACGTTCGGGCCGCAATCGCCCTCCTCCAGGACCTCTCCCGGCCCGAGCGTGCTTCTGCATGGGCGCCATTGGTCATATCCCGTCAGCCACGCGGTGGTCTCGCGCGGCGCGGCCGGCCGGGCGGCGGGCGGCCTGTTAGACGACGGAGCGGCAGGCTTCTCCTTCCCGCACGCCATCGAGAGAACGAGAAGAAGCGTAAAAAGGGTGCACGTTCGCCGGCCGAATTCGAAAGAGAAATTCGTCACATAGACTCCGCAATCTTTACCTGCTGAAAGGGTTAGATAATGATATAGACATTCCGAAGATGATCGACGACGAGGAAGAACTGCCCAAACGCCTGGCCGAGGAAGAGCGGCAGAGCCCGGAAGAGGAAGAGCGGAAGCGCAAAGAGGAGCAGGACCGGCAATTCGAAAAGCTTTATGCCTACTATCCCGGCATCGTGAGCTTATTGAAACAGCTCGGTCATCCTCTCGATGAAGCGCGGGAGCTCGCCCAGGACGTATTCCTCCGTGTCTATCAAAGCATGAGCGGGTATCGCGGCGAGTCGAAGTGGGCGTTCTTGCAAAAGATCGCGCGGCGGCTCGCAGTGAATCGAATTCGCGATCAACATACGCAAAAACGGGAGGGCGAAAACGTGCCGGAGGAGGCGCTCGCCACGCGGCCGTCGGATCCCACCCAGCAGCCGGATGCGCTCTTCGAGCAGGAGGAGTCCGCGAAGCGCTACTATCACGCCATCGCTCAGCTCAACGAGAAGGATCGCACTTGCATCCTGTTTCTTCTGGCGGGATTTTCTTACGCGGAGATGGGTGACATTCTCGGCATCGGCAAGTCGGCCGTGAAGTCGCGGATCAAAGCGGCGCGCGATCGTTTGAAGAAGCTCCTCGGCAAAGACGCGCTAGGATTGGATGGCGGCTCATGAATGACTCATCGGGTTGGAAAGACGCCTACCGTGACGTGATCGCCGAAGGACGAAAACGGCTCGATCCTCCCACGGTGGACGAAGTCGAGGCTCTCTTTGAAAACAAATTACCGGAAGCGGAAGCGGAACGCGTGCGGAAGCTGCTGGCGTATTACCCGGAAATGGCGCGAGCGATGATCGAGCCGTTTCCGGCGGATACGGCGGGAGTGCTGACGGCGGAGGAGCTCGCGGCGGATCTCGCCGCCATCCGCCGCAAGACCGGCATCACCCCCGCCGCCACCCAGACCCCCGCCGCCACCCCGGCCGCTGCCCCGACGCCCGTTCCGAAGCCCCTCCCGTTTCCAAAACGCTTGCCTCGTCCCGCTTTCGCCGTAGCCGCGGGTCTGATCGTCGTCCTCGCCATCGGAGCGATCGTGGCCGGGCTCTTTAAATCCGGGCCGGCGGCCAGCATCGCGGTGACACGCAAGGTGTATCCCACCGACATCGGCGCGCGCGGAGGCGCATCGGCACCTCCTCCCATTCTGCTCGAGCAGGACCGCGATTACCGGCTCGAGCTGGTGTTCACTCCCGACCGCGAGTATCGCGAGTATCGGCTCGTGTTTCTCGATCTCGGCAGCGCACCTGCCCGGTCCTTATGGAGCCGCGATCACGAGCATCCCGAACAGCCCGGCGTCTATGCCGTGCCTCTCTCGACGAAAAAACTCCCGCCCGGCCTTTATGAACTGGTTCTCTATGGCCTCGACGACGGCGAAGCCGAACATCTGGCGACGTTTGCCATTCGCGTTTCCTCTTAGAGCTCCACCGCGCCTCAGCGGCCGGATCCCGATGACGCAGCACGTGGAGACCACCGCCCTTCGGGATTTCCCGAGAGCACAAACGCCGCCCATTGCCTCGGATCGCTGAACGCGTCGCCATGCAGCATCGACAGTTGGGCGGCTCGCAGCGCATCCGCCGCCGAATCGCCGGCGAGGAGGTGTCGATAGAACTCGTCCATCAGCGCCGCCGTCGCCTCGTCATTGATCCTCCAGAGCGTCGAGATCACGCCCGGCGACCCGGCGTACAGGAGCGCACGGGTCAATCCGACGACGTCGTCTCCGCTGTTCCGCTTTCCGAGTGCGCTGTCGCAGGCCGCGAGGACGACGAGATTGACGCCCGTCAGATCGAGCTCGGTGAGAATCTCGTGCACTTCCAGGTTTCCGTCGCGGCCGTCGCCCGGCGCGAGCACGATCCGGCTGAAGAGCGGATTGTCCTCGTCGTAGCTGCCGTGCGCCGCGAGATGGATCAGATCCACTTTCCCGTTCAATTCATAGAGCCGGCTCTCCATCGCGTCCGCCGCGAGCAGCGGCCGCGTTCCGAATGCGTCCGCCACGCGCGTGGCCTCGACCGTCGCATTCGGAAGATCGCGCCCCGCCCATCCTTTCGGATTGCCGAGGACCAGGGCGCCGCCGTCGACCGGCGACTCCTTTTCGTGCAGGAACCGCAGCGCGCTCGCGCTGGGCGCATACGTGATCGTGAAGTCCTCGATCAGATAGCGGCCGCTCTTCGGGTCGCGCAGTGCCGCGAAGGGAATGTAGTGCAGCGGTCCGTGTGGAACGATGAGCACTTTCCGGTTGGCGATGAGCGGACGAACGCGGGCGAACAGCAGGTCGTAGACCTCCTCCGGATTCGCGTATCCGCCGCAGCGCTGGTCGTCTTCGACGACGACGCCGCGCGCATCGACCTGCCCCGGCCAGCACGCCGCGCGCGCGAGCGCCTTCGCATCGGCCGGCATGGCCACGTGCTGCAGCGTGGTGCGATCGACCACCCATGCGTGCACGTTCCAAGGAGTGACGAAGTAGCTGACGAGCGTGGTGTCAGGCGGCAGCGCGCCGCGGATTTCCTCGAGATTCAGCGGCTTCACGCTGACGAGCGATGCGTACTCCGAGCTCGAGGTCTTGATGCGCGTGAGCAGCGCGCCATACCGCACGCGCGCCTCGCGGAGGTCGCTGCGCATCTTTCGCGCATCGGGCTCGGATGCGGACGGCAACTGCCGCTCCCACGCGGCGACCTGCGTTCGCAGGGTCTCGGCTTCGCGTGCGAGCTGGACATCCGCTCCGCGGCGCGGCTCGAGCCGTGTATTGCCGAGGAGCTGCAGGAACGCGCGGGAACGCGCGCGCTCCGATTGATCGAATGCATCCGCGAATCGCCCTTGGCGTGCCAAGCTCTCCACGAGCAGCACGTAATAGAACCCGCGGCCGGTTCCGAGATAGTCGCTGAGCATCTCTTCCACGCGCATGTCGTCGACTGCCATCTCGAGAGACTTCGCCGCATCGGAGAAACTCTCCGTCGCTTTCGCCATGTCTCCTTGCCGCACCCACGTCGCACCGATGAGTGCGTGGAAGCCGGCGCGGAGGTCGCGGCTCGGATTCATGCTCAATCCCTTTTGCAGGACCATGCGCGCGGCGGCGAGATCGCCCTTGTCCGCCAGGAGCTTGCCTTCGAGCATCGCCACCAGGACGGAGAGTCCCAAAGTGTTTCCCGCATCGTCGATGCGAAGTGCGTTCGGATTGGTCACTCTCAGCGAGAAGACACTTTCGAGGAAATCGGCCGCGTTCGGCGGCATCACATCGCTTGTTTCAGGAAGCTCGAACGGGCGGCGGACGGCCGCATGCAGCTCGTCCGCTCCGATCTCGCCGTTCATGAACCGCCGCGCGGCATCGATCATCTCGACGGACGCTTGCGACGTTCGGAACTTGCTCTTCACCGCCAGTTCCCGAGCTTTCTCGATGGCGAGTTTGGCCGAGTCGCGCGCGCCGATGGTCGTATCGATCTCCGACAGCTTCAGCCACGCTTCCGACTCCGCGGCCCGGTTCTTCGTTTCGGCGAGGAGCTTGATCGCCTGCTCGAGCTGTTGCACCGCGGTTCCGTATCGGCCGCGCACCATGTTGAGCTGACCGAGATCGGAGAGCACCGCGCCGCGCCGGTATCCGTCGCCGGCATCCGTGGCGATCGCGAGCGAATCCTCGAAGGCTCCTTCCGCCTCATCGAGGCGGCCGGCGCGCAGCAGCAGGCTGCCGCGCGCATTCAGAATCGCCGCGTCGCGCTGCGGGTTCTTCGACGCCGCGATGAGCGCGATTGCCTGGTTGTTCCACGCCATCGCATCATCGACGCGGCCGCACAGGATCTCCACGTCCGCCAGCCGGTCGAGGATCTCCACTTCGATGAAACCGCCCTGGTGTGCGAACGGCGGCATGAACCGCGTGCCGCGAAGGGCCTGCCGGTAATGCGTGCGCGCCTCGTCGAGCCGCCACTGGCGGCGGCGGAGATCGCCGAAATAGGTTTGCAGCGAGGAGTCGAACATCGGGCCGAAAACCGCGGCCACTTCGCGCGCGCGATTCAGCTCTGCTTCCGCTCTCGGCAACTGGTTCGCTTCGACGAGCGCGGAGCCGAGCTCCATCCGAACCATGATCCCGAACATCGTAATCATCATTGGCTTGACGATTTCGGAGTCGGGCATCAGAGGCATGAGCTTGTTGATGTCGTTGCTGAAGAACGAGCCGAACGACTTCAGTCCTTCGAAGGAAAAGCGCTCGCCCGGCATCGACGCTTTTTCCAGGACCGCGAGACTGTGCTCCAGTGTGACGATCGATGCGTCGAACTGCAGTTGCTGCTTCTGAAATACGCCCAGGCTCATGAGCGCGAGAATGGCCGCGAAGTGGTCGCCGGTACCTTCGAATTCTTTGACGCTCGTGTCGAGAGCCTCCAGCCCCGACTCCTCGCGGTCGAGCGTCAAATCGATCGATCCGAGAAGCAGATGGCAAAGCGCCACCTGCTGCGTATTGTTTTCTTTCTGGTAAGCCTCGAGCGCCTCGACCACTTTCGCGCGGATCGCTTGCGTATCGCCGGTACGGAATGTCGCCCCGAGATTCGCGAGGCGGTCGGGTTCTTCCCCCATCGCCGTATTCGCCAAAGCCAGCAGGAAGAGGCCGACGAAAAATCGTTTACTCATGGTGCGGTCCTCTTTGCGTCCGGCGCAATCGATCGAAAGACGAGGCGCTGCAGCGACCACCGCACCGGCAGCCGCTCCAGCACGACCGAGCGTTCGGGCGACCCGATCGAAACGAGGAGCTCTTCGAGAGGCGTCGTTGCGTCTCCGGTGCGCGTGCGCACGCCGTCCCACTCGAGAATCCACGGATTCGGCAATGGCTCGTCGGTGGACAGGAGCGCGTACGTGTCGATGCCGTACGGCTCCGCGGCATGGAACGTGCGCTGCCCGTCGGGCGCGATTTCGGCAGGCGGCGGTCCGGTGGACGGCAGCGGAAACCAGTTCTCGACCGCGGCGTTGCGTGGGAACAGCAGAGTACTTCGGCCGAAGCTGTCGATCACGAATACGTACACGTATCGCGGCGCAACGCGCGGCGGCATCGGCCGGGCGGTAGCGCGAAGCGCGAGGTGGTAGGGCTCGCCGGCGGTGAGGACGGCGTCGCGCACCAGCTCCCGTTTCGCCTCCTGACGAAGAACGAGACCGTACGGATACTCCGCGGACGCCGGCGAGTCGACGAGCTGCCATGCGCGGATGCGCTGCAATCGGAGAACGGCCTCCGTGAGCGCATATGGCGTCGTCGGCGACTGCGCAGGCTCCCAGTTCGTACGCGGCGGCAGCACGTCCGGCGACCCGGCAACCGCGAACGGCCGCACCCACGCGTATTCGATTCCGCGATTCGTCGCGCGTCCCGCGAGTACGTACGCGGCATTCACCGCGTCCCCCACCCGCTCGACCGCGCTGTGCTGGGTTCCGGGACCCAGAAGGATGCGCTGCGAAGTGGCATCCGGCAGCGGCCACTGCACGAACAACGCGGCGTTGCGCGGAATCGACGCGAGAGCTGCGGCCGGGTCGGTCCAACGGCGGATCGGCGCCTTCGGCTCGATGAGCTCCCACTGCGACCCGTTCCATCGAAGAAGATGCGTCGGCGTTTTTTCGACCGGATCTTCGATCCAGGTGATGCCGCGCCGCGATGCGTCGGCAGCGAGGGTTTGCGCGAGCGCCGCAAGCTCAGCCGCGGTCGACGGGGCTCGCGGAATCCAGATGCGCATCCCATGCGCAGGAGGCGCCGCCCAGGAGACGATCTCGAGCAGCGAGCCTGCTTTCACGCGCCTCGGGTCACTCGCGCGGCCTTCGCAGCGCGCGAGGCCATCGAGCGCCTTCACCTCGATCCGCACGTTCGGCGCCTTTCGGCCGAGGAGACGCAACTCGCTTCCGACGGTGAGGCCGTTCAGCCAGCCGCCATGGATCACGACCGTTCCATCACGACGGACGCGCGCCACCGCCACGACCGGCGAATGGCGGACGTCCTGCGGTCCGGAGTCGATGAACGGCTGTTGTCGCGCGCGATCGTTGCCGGCGAAAACCGCGTGCTGCGGCCTGGCCATTGCGCCGAGGCGCGCACTGGCGCGGAGGAACGTGTCGATCGCCGGCTCGCCCGGCGCCGCATCCCGCATCGCGTGAACCCACGCCCACGAAAACGCGCCGCGGCGCTTCCCCTCCTCGTCCGTGAATTCGAACGCAAGCTCGTGATCCTGCGACGCGGCCACCACCACCGCACCGCGCTCCTCGGGTTTCGGCGCTGTCGAGGGGCCGTCGGCGACGTCGCGCAGATCCGCCCGGATTCCTCGGGCCATGTCCGGCGTCGCCAAGCCGCGGAAGGCTGATCCGCTGAAGCAGGCGTCGAGGACGATGCGAAGTTGCGCGCCTTTGTCGAGGATCCGATTGAACATCGCGCGCAGCTCTTTGTCGTGGATGTCGCGTACGCCGAGGCGCGAGTCCGCCGGCACGAGCGACTCATCGAGCTTGTCCGGCTCGTCGGAGCGCGAGTTCAATACCCGCGAGCCATGGCCGGAAAAATAAAAGAGGACGAGATCTCCCTTCGCCGCCTTGCGTATCAGCGCCTCGAGCGCTCCAAGGATCGCCGCACGCGTGGCCCGTTGATCGGTGAGCGTCGCGACATCGCGCGCGTCGAATGCGTGAAGCTCGATGAGTGCATCGCGCATCGCCGCAACATCGTTCAGCGCGCCCGTGAGGTTCACCCAGTCACGCGGCGGCGGCACGCCGGCGGCCACGCGACGCGGCAGCCGTGATGCCGAGTAGTCGTTGACGCCGATGAGCAGCGCCCTGCGTCGCGGCAGCGCACCCGCGTGGATGCTGCCGGCGATCAGAAGCGCGAACACAGTGACCCCGATGCGACGGACGTGCTGGCCCACCTAGATAAAGACACCGAATGCGGCGTTTTGGGCGTATCGGGATCCGGAGTGAGAAGAGATGGTGGAGCTGAGCATGTCGCGAGGACGCCGGCCGTGCGTCAAGATGAACCGATGACTCGTCTATGCACCTCGCCCGTGTCGCAGGACCGCACGCCCGGTGTACACGTGCGTGACACCACCGCGCAGGGTTCATGCTGCGCCCCATTGCGGACCGCCCGCGCCCCACGTGGGTTCATGCTGTGCCCCATTGCGGACAGCCAGCGTCCCACGTGGGACTATGCCGCGCCCCACTGCGGACAGTCAGCGCCCCACGTGGGACCATGCCGCGCCCCATTGCGGACAGCTTGTCGGCGGCCACCCTAAAATCCCCCCATCCGGCCAGTTAAAAATCCCCCCTCCTGGAGCAACGACGAAGGAGGGAGTCCGTGCAAGAACAAGAAGGATCAGAGATGCTCGACGCGGTGC